>Ga0209226_10000008_pt1 | contig 146034 bp, 107 predicted proteins | sample BarGraNGADG00212_2_FD_184497 | JGI IMG/M metagenome (GOLD analysis project Ga0209226, IMG submission 184497) | Arctic peat soil microbial communities from Barrow, Alaska, USA - Barrow Graham LP Ref core NGADG0011-212 (SPAdes) (version 2) | ecosystem: Environmental > Terrestrial > Soil >...
AGCCTTACGGCTTAGGGCGGGGCCCCCCTCCGCTATGAGGGCCTCAGAGCCGATCCCCATGCCGGCTAAGCGCAGGTCCTATCCGATGGCCGCCCATTTCCTTTCCGCCGAGGGTATGATAAATTGGATTTCCGGCAAAGAGAGGCGCATGGACTTCAATCTCTATTTCAAATCCCGCCAGGGGGAAATCATCAACCTGCTCAAGGAGCTCGTCCAGCGCGAATCCCCGACGTCGGACAAAAAGGCCGTCGACGCCTGCTCGGCCTACCTGGCCGAGCATTTCAGGAAAACGGGCTGCCGGGTGACGCGGATCCCCCAGAAGACGGTCGGCGACTTCCACCTCATCGAATATCCGGCCAAGCCCGACCGGGACCTCGACGGTGAGATCCTGATCCTGACCCACGCCGACACCGTCTGGCCCGTCGGCCGGATCGCCAAAATGCCGTTCTATATCTCGGGCGAGAAAATCTTCGGCCCCGGCGTCCTCGATATGAAAGCCGGGCTGGCCCTGGCGGCGCTCGCCCTCCGGACCCTCAACGCGCTCAACATCCGCCCCTCGAAAAAGATCACGATCTTCGTCAATTCGGCCGAGGAGACCGGCTGCGACGAGGCGCGCGACCTGATCGCCAAGCAGGCCAAGCGGGCGGATAAGGTCCTGTGCCTCGAGCCCGCCCTCCCGGGAGGCGCTCTGAAGGTCCAGCGCAAAGGCCGGCTTTGCGTCCGTCTCGAGGCCTCGGGCCGGTCGGCCCACGGCGGCAGCCCGGACAAAGGGGTGAACGCCATCGAGGAGCTCCTCCTTCAGCTTCGGAAGGTCGCGAGGCTCAAATCGAAGGAGATCTCGGTCAATCTCGGATTGATCGGCGGGGGCGAAAAGGCCAACGTGGTTCCGGACAAGGCCTGGGCGGTCTGCGACATCCGGTTCTGGGATTCGGCCCAGAAAGCCAAAGTCCTCGCCGCCCTGCGCAAGCTCGAACCCCAGACGCGCGGGGCCAAGGTCCGGTTCGTCGTCGAGAGCCTGACCCCGCCGATGGAGAAGACCAAGGCTTCGGCCCGCCTCTTTCAGGACGCCAAGGACATCGCGGCCGGCCTGGGGCTCGCGCTCGAAAGCGGCAAGACCGGCGGCGGCTCCGACGCGTCCATCGCCGCGGGCCTCGGCATCCCCACGCTCGATGGACTCGGCCCCGACGGCGACGGAATCCACGCCGACCACGAGCACGTCCTCCTGCCCTCGCTCGTGCAGCGGGCGGCCTTGCTCGTGGCCCTCCTCCAGCGCCTATGACGGGACCGGAGGACCTGTTGACTTCTCTCCAACGTTTGTATTAATTTGAATTTCTCAAGCATCATAACCGTCCCATATAGGAGGAATCATGATTAAGAAGTATTACCTTCTCTCGCCCGGGCCGGCGCCGGTCCCGGAGAGCGTCCTGGCCGCGGCGGCCGAGCCGATCATCCACCACCGCACGCCCGAGTTCTCCAAGATCTTCATGGATGTGACCGAGGGCCTGAAACACGTCTTCGGCACGAAGGAGGACGTCTACATCCTCACCTCATCGGGCTCCGGGGCGATGGAGACGGCGGTCGTCAATACCCTCTCCCCCGGCGACAAGGCCCTGACCATCAACGCCGGAAAGTTCGGCGAGCGGTGGGGCAACATCTGCAAGGCCTACGGCATCGCCCACAAGGAAATCGTGGTCGAGTGGGGCGCGGATTACGCGAAGGAGCAGCTCGCCGCAGAGCTCCAGGCCAACCCCGACATCAAAGCCGTCTTTTGCCAGCTGTCTGAAACCTCGACCGGGGCGGTGTACGACGTCAAGGGCTTCGCCGAGGTCGTGGTCCCGACGAACGCCATTCTCGTCGTGGACGGCATCTCGGGCATGGGCGTGATGCCCTGCCCCATGGACGACTGGAAGATCGACGTCATGCTCTCCGGGTCCCAGAAGTCATTCATGATCCCGCCGGGGCTGGCTTACATCGCCTTCGGCCCAAAGGCCTGGAAGCTGGTCGAAACCTCGAAGTGCCCCAAGTTCTACTTTGACGCCAAGAAGGCCCGGAAGAGCCTCGTCGACAAGACGACGCCCTGGACGCCGGCCATCTCCCTGGTCATCCAGCAGAAGAAGGCCTTGGACATCATCCTGGGCATGGGACTCGAGAAGATGTACAACCACCACCTCATCCTCGGCGACGCGACCCGGGCGGGTGTCAAGGCCCTGGGGCTCGAGCTTCTGGCCAAGCACCCCGGCAACATCCTGACCGCCGTGAAGACGCCGGCCGGCATCGAAGGCGGCAAAATCGTCAAGACCATGCAGGGCAAGTACATGGCCTATATCCAAGGGGCCCAGGATCCCAACAAGGGCAAATTCTTCCGGATCGCCCACCTCGGCTACATGGGCGGGTTCGACGTCATCACCGCCCTCGTCGCCCTGGAAATGACCCTGACCGACTTGGGCTACAAGCTCGAACCCGGCGCCTCGGTCAAGGCCGCCGAACCCATCCTGCGGGAGAATTGGGCATGAAAAAGATCCTGATCGCCGATGCGCTGGACAAGGAAGCAACCGAACTCCTCAAGGCCGTCCCCGGCTTCGAGGTGACGGTGAAGACGGGCCTGGACGAGGCCGCGCTCGTGGCGGCCATTCCCGGCTTCAACGCGGTCGTCGTCCGGAGCGCGACCAAGATCACCAAGCCGGTGATCGACGCCTCGACGAACCTCGAAATCGTCGTCCGGGCCGGCATCGGCCTCGACAACGTCGACGCGACCGCGGCCAAGGCCAAAGGCATCAAGGTGGCCAACACGCCGGCCGCCACTACGGTCTCGGTGGCCGAACACACCTTCGGGCTCATGCTCGGCGCGGTCCGGCAGCACGGCCGGGGCAACGTGGGCATGAAACAACACAAATGGGAGAAGAAGGCCCTTCACGGGACCGAACTCTACCAGAAGACGCTCGGCCTTATCGGCAGCGGCCGCATCGGACTGGCCGTGGCCGAGCGGGCGATCGCCTTCGGGATGACGGTCGTGGCTTACGACGTTGTCAAGATCGAGACGAAACTCCCCGTCGCCCAGCTGACCCTTGGCGAGCTGCTGGCCCGGGCCGACGTCATCTCCCTCCACGTCCCCAAGACCCCCCAGCCTATTCTGGGCGCGGAGGAGTTCGCGAAGATGAAGGACGGCGTCGTCCTCGTCAACGCCGCGCGCGGCGGCGTCGTGGACGAGAAGGCGCTCCTCGCGGCCCTGAATTCGGGCAAGGTCAAGGCGGCCGCCCTCGACGTCTTCGAAAAGGAGCCGCCCGAGGACTGGACGCTCATCGACCATCCGAACGTGACGGCCACGCCCCACATCGGAGCCCAGGCCGAGGAAGGCCAGAAACGCGCCGGCCTCGAGGTCGTCAAGATCCTGAAGGAAAAACTGGCCTGAATTCGCAGGGGACAGCCCGTGCCCCCCGGCGGCGGAAGTCGGCGCCACCCCCTTTTTCTATCGGTTTGGTAGTATTTTCGGACGTTTTGAGCTAAAATTAATCGATATTTTCCGATCACGAAAGCGAGACGCAGCGATGGTTTATCTGGACAACAACGCCACCACGGCCCTGGACCCCGCGGTCGCGGACAAGATGGCCGCCTTCCTGAGGGAGCATTTCGGCAACCCGTCCTCCCTCTACCCCATCGGCCGCCAGGGCAAGGAAATGCTGAACGAGGCCCGCGAGCACGTCGCCCGGGCCCTCGGCGCGACGAAGTCCGAGGTCTATTTCACCGGCTCGGGCACCGAATCCGACAACCACGCGATCCTCGGGGTGCTCGACGCGCTCCCCGACAAGCGGGAATTCGTGACCTCGGCCATCGAGCATCCCGCCGTCCAGGAGACCGCCCGCTATCTCGAGAAGAAGGGCTACAACGTCGCCACCCTCCCGGTCGACAAGACCGGGCTCGTGGACCTCGACGCCCTGCGGGACGCCCTCACGCCGCAGACTGCCCTGGTCTCGATCATGTTCGCCAACAACGAGATCGGAACCATCCAACCGATGGCGGAGATCGTCCGGATCGCCAAGGACAAGGGTGTGCTCGTCCACACCGACGCGGTCCAGGCGTTCGGCAAGATCGCCTTCAGCGCGGACGCGCTCGGGGTAGACCTCCTGTCGGTCTCGTCGCACAAGATCTACGGCCCCAAGGGCGTCGGCGCCCTCTACGTCCGTCGGGGAACGCCCCTCCTCCCCTTCCTCCACGGCGGCCACCAGGAGCGGGGGCTGCGCGCCGGGACCGAGAACACGGTCGGGATCGTGGGCTTCGGCGAAGCCGCCCGGATCCTGCCCGAAAAGTTTCCCCACGATAAGCCTCGGATCGACGCCTTGGCCGAGCGCCTGAGGACCGGAATCCGGGAGGCGATCCCCAAGGTCCATTTCAACGGTCACAGCGAGCAGCGGGTCAAGAGCACGCTGAGCTGCTCGTTCCTGGGCCTCGAGTCCGAAGCCGTCCTCCTGGCGCTCGCGACCAAGGAGATCTACGTCTCCACCGGCTCGGCCTGCAGCGAGAATTCCGACGAGGTGTCCCACGTGCTCCTGGCCATCGGCCTCAAGCCGGAGATCGCCCGCTCCACCGTCCGGCTGTCGCTCGGCAGGTTCAATACGGACGCGGACATCGATCTCGTGCTGAAGGAGCTGCCCGACATCATCGGCAAGCTCCGGAAGATTTCGGCCTTCGATCCCGAGGACATCGACTGAAGGAGACCGCCATGCCCGCCGCCGCCCTCCTCGACCTCATTGGCCGGCGACCCGGTTGTCTCGGACGCCCCGTCCTGCTCGACGGCGCCTTCGGGACCGAGCTCATGAGCCGCGGCCTTCCCCAAGGCCACTGCCCCGAGCTCTGGAACGTGGAAAAGCCGGACGCGGTCCGGGACATCCACCGCAGCTATTTCGAGGCGGGCTCGGACGCGGTCGCGACGAACAGCTTCGGCGGCAGCCGGATCAAGCTGGCCGCCTACGGGATCGGGGACCGCTGCGCCGAATTGAACGCGGCGGCGGCGGCCCTCGCCGTCGCGGTCCGGCCCGCGGGTCGCTTCGTCGGCGGCGACATCGGGCCGACGGGAAAGTTCCTCAAGCCTCAGGGCGAACATACGGCCGCGGAGTTCGAGGAATCGTTCGCCGTCCAGGCCAGTGCCCTCGTGGCGGGCGGGGCCGATTTCATCCTCATCGAGACGATGTTCGATCTGCGCGAGGCGCTCTGCGCCGCGCGGGCCGCCCGCAGCGTGTCCGACGTCCCCGTGTTCGCGACGATGACGTTCAACCGGACCCCGCGCGGATTCTTCACCCTCATGGGCGACAGCGCGGCCCAATGCGTCGCCGCGTTCGAGACGCTGGACCTCCCGGCCTTCGGGGCCAACTGTACGCTCACGAGCTCCGATTTGGCCGAGTGCATCCGGGAGATGCGGAAGCACACCGCCCGTCCGCTCATCGCCCAGCCCAACGCCGGAAAACCCGAGCTCAACCGAGCGGCGGAGGTTGTCTACTCCCAGGACATCGAGGCATTCGTGGCCGACGTGCCGAAGCTCGTCGAGGCGGGGGCGAACATCATCGGCGGTTGTTGCGGGACGAACCCGGAGTACATCCGGCGCGCGGCGGCCGTCCTGCGGGCCGGAAAATCCTGACTTTTTAAGCCGGAATCGCTTACGGCGGCTCCGTCCGGGGTTCCCCCGGCTGTCTCATCCCAGGCCGATTGTCGTCACCGATAGAGCGGTCCGCCGTCCGAGGGAATGTCGAGGTCCAGCGTGACGCCGTAGCCCAATTGGGCGTCCATCCGCTCCTTGGCGGACCACAACAGCCCCTGGGCCGAGGCGCGGAGCATCCCGCGGAAGATCTCCTTGGCGTTGACCCGCACGACGACGGGCTTCGTCAGGTCGACCAGGTTGTCGTCGAGCGAGAGCTTCATCTGCCGGACGCCCGTGCTCTGGACGTCGACCGTGTTGCCTTGGACCCGGGCCGTGACCTGGGCCGGCAGGGCGCTGTAGTCCTCGACCTCGATCCAATAGCACGACGCATAGGCGGGTTCGTTCATGACGAAATCGATCCGCTTCGGAAAAGGGTCCCTTTGCCGCGAATCGAAGACCGCGAGGGCCCGGGCCAAAACGTCGGCGATCGGGATGTCGTGGCCTTTGCCCAGGAGCTCGACGTATGTCGCCGGCAGCGGGCTTTTCTTCAGGATGGCGTAGGCCGAGCGATCCCCCTCGGGCGTCACCTGGTCGTCGTTGCCGCCGTGGCTGAGGAAGACTCTCGAGTTGAACAGGTTCTTCAGAAGGTCGAGGTTCTGAGGTTTGGTCAAGAAATCGCGCTCGACCACGGGATATCCCATGTTGGAGGCCAGGGCCGCGAACCGGTCCGGCAGGTGCGTCCCGTAGAACATGGTGCCCATGCCCCCGTTCGAACTTCCGGCAAGATAGATCTGATTGGTATCGGCGCTGATCGAATGGAAGATCGTCATCAGGACGCGGTTCAGCGGCCCTTCGGCGTTCGGCTCCCACCAAAGGCCGTGGGCCTGCGGGACGAGGAGGATGTACCGCGAGAGCCGGCCGGCCTTCCGGAGGCCGGTCACCACGGCGTTCAGCGCATAATCGCCCCGGCCGTCGCCCATGCCGAGATAGACGAAGACCGGATAGACCTCGGCCGGGTCGTAGTCTTCGGGAAGATACAAATAATAAGGATGCTGGAGGTCCTTCGGCTGATCGAGGAAATTCTTGGAGAAGCCGGGAAGGCCGGCATTGGCCGGTTTGATGAATTGAAGGACCTGGCGGATATCGTCCTCCTGGTTATTTGCCGTCGCGGGCAGCGGACCGTTCGCGTAGAGCCATTTCTGGACGGCGAGATAGAGGGGCTGGATCGGGCCGGGGATCATGTACGTGCTGTGCTCGAAGAAATTCACGGCCCGCCGGCGGACGTAAGGGTCCGGGTCCAGTGTCAGATTCCGAAGAGGGCCGGATTCGGCCCGGAATTTCAGGAACGCCTTGGCCGCGTTGAACCGGACGATCGGATTGGCCGCTTTGAGATAGGGCCTGAGGTCGAGCCCCTCGGGGATGCCCCGCAGACCGCAGTAGGCCGCCCCGAGATTCTGCCGCTCGGAATCCGCGGAATCCAGGAAGGTCTTGATGACGTCCCGGCCGCAGGCGAGCTCCGGCCGGACGAGCGATCCCAGGACCAGAGCCTTGTTCACCAGCGGGTTCTGGAGAAGTCCCGGCCAACGAATATTCCGCTTCTCCCGGAAAACGAGCGAGTAGCCCTCTCGGCGGATCTGGTTCTCGGCGATATAGGACGCCGAATATTCTAGCCGGTCCGGGATGCCCAGATCTTTGTTGATGGCGAGCCGGGCCTGCCCGCTCGGATGCCGGGCGGTGAAGAGATAGGCGGCCCCCCGCGCTTCGCGCTGTTCGCCCTGATAAGTGATGTCGAGCGCTTCTTCCTCTTGGGAGAGAAATGAGGACCCCGTCTCGAACGGGACGCCGGGCAGCCGCACAATGCGGGTCATGAAGGAATAGATGCTGGACGACGCGGCAGTGAGGTTGTAGCTCCCGCTCCGGGTATTGCCGAAATCGTCGATCTTGAGGAAGCGGACAAACTCCGGGGCCAGGTTTTCGTAGATCTCGAGAATGTCCCGCGCCTTGTCCTTGCCGATGAGCCGTTCGAGGTTGGCCCGATGGGATATATCGGTGCTCCGCAGATTGTATTGGACCGCGAGCGAGGTCGAATCCTCGTCCCGGGCCAGCACATAGATTTTCACCTGCCATTCCAGCCGGACTCGATACGACGCTTCGCGGTTCTCCTGGAGCGTATTTTCCGTTTCCAGGACCTGCCCATAAGTCAGGATGTCTCCCGCTTGGAAGACATACCGGAGGGGCACGATCCGAGGTTCTGGAGAAGGCGCAGACCTCGCGGCCGCGGACGCCGGGACAAAGAAACTGAGGAAGGCGAAGAGAAGCGGAATCACCTTGCGTTGTAACATCTTTGCCATTTTCGCATAAAATGTATGCAATTTTCTTTCTTTATTTTAGATTGAAAATAAGTTGAAACCTTTGAAGGGAGACAAAGAAAGCTGAGGCCTTAGTCCCGCGCCTTGAGACGGCGGAGGTACTCCCGACGAAGGCTCAAAAAATAGGCCTGGTAGCCTTCCTGGGCGAAATCGGGATAAGTCCAGTCCAGACGACGGATCCCCGTCTTCGTGAACAGGAATTCCAGGTGACCATAGATCCCCTCTTGAAGGGGGATCCGATGGGAGAAATCCTTGGCCGTGGCCATGATGAGCGCGGCCGCCGTGAGATAACCGGGGTCGAGGTTGACGATGCGGCTGCGCCGACCAGGTCGTTCTTGATGACCGAGTCGTCCGCGACGACCGGGTTGCCGGTCCGTCCCGAATTCCGCGGCGATCTCCTTCTCGAGGCCGTTCGTCCGGATCTTGATCGCCGCGAGTCCGGAAGGGTCGATCAACCGGTCGAAACTGATGAATCCCCTCTTCAAACCGGGCCCCATCTCGACTTCGTAGTAATTCGTGAGATCGAACGCGAACCGCGCGCTTTGGGAATCGATGGGGCCGTAGAGACCGGCGAGCTTCTCTTCCGCCCGGATGAAGTGCTCATCGCAGGCAGCGATGATCCCGCACATGAGCTTGACGGGAGGAAAGCTCCGGATTTCGGCCATGGTCACCAACATTATACTTTATCGGCCAGCGGAGCGCATCCCGAGGTCCATTGCTTTTGAGGTCCCGATTTCCTATAATGGGTTGATTTTATTTGGGATGGTACAGCCATGACATGGGTTTACATCGAAGACATCGCCCGGCACAACGATGAAGATGTCGAGATCCGCGGCTGGGTCTACAACAAGCGCTCGAGCGGCAAGGTTCGGTTCCTCCTGGTCCGCGACGGCACCGGCATCCTTCAGACCACGGTCTTCGGCGCCGACGAGAAGCACCCCCTGTTCCTCAAATTCGACGAGCTGACCCAGGAGTCGTCTCTGATCGTCCGCGGGCGCGTCCGCGAAGACAAGCGCGCCCCGGGCGGCTACGAGCTCATGCTCCAGGACATCGAGATCATCCAGGTCGCCCGGGATTATCCCATCGCGCTCAAGGAGCATACGACGCCCTTCCTCATGGAGCACCGCCACCTCTGGCTCCGCTCCCGCAAGCAGCACGCGGTCCTGCAGGTCCGGGCCGAGGTCGTCAAGGGCATCCGGAACTTCTTCGACGATCGGGGCTTCCGCCTCATGGACACGCCCATCCTCACCCCCAGCGCCTGCGAGGGGACGACGACTCTTTTTGAGACGAAATATTTCGACCAGATGGCCTACCTGAGCCAGAGCGGTCAGCTCTACAACGAGGCGACCGCGGCGGCCTTCGGCAAAGTCTACTGTTTCGGGCCGGCCTTTCGGGCCGAGAAGTCGAAGACGCGCCGCCACCTGATCGAGTTCTGGATGGTCGAGCCCGAGGTCGCGTTCGCGACGCTCGAGGATACGATCGAGCTTGGGCAGGACCTCATCCTGTTCATCATCGAACGCGTCCTCAAGAACCGGCGGGCCGACCTCGAAGAGCTGGAGCGTGATCCTAAGCCGCTCGAGGCGATCTCCCGCCCGTTCCCCCGGATCACCTACGACGAGATCGTCCCCAAGCTCCAGGCCAAAGGCTCGGCGATCAAGTACGGGGATGATTTCGGGGCTCCCGAAGAAGGGCTCATCTCCGAATTCTCCACGAACCCGGTCTGCATCACCCATTTCCCGGCCAAGATCAAGGCGTTCTACATGCAGCCCGACAAGGTCCGGCCCGACCTCGCCCTGGGCGTGGACTTCATGGCGCCCGAGAGCTACGGCGAGATCATCGGGGGCGGCCAGCGCATCGACGATCTAGCGCTCCTCGAGCAGCGGATCCGGGAGCACAACCTCCCGCGCGAAGCCTACGCCTGGTACATCGACCTGCGGAAATACGGGTCGTTCCCCCACTCCGGCTTCGGCCTGGGCGTCGAGCGGACGGTGTCCTGGATGTGCGGGATCAAGCACATCCGCGAGACCATCCCCTTCCCGCGGCTTCTCTACCGGATCTATCCTTGACCGCCGGCCGGAAAATCGCCCTCGTCACGTTCGGCTGCGCCAAGAACCTCGTCGACAGCGAGGTCATGGCCGGCTATCTCGGCCAAGCTGGATATCGGTTCGTCGAGACGACGGAGGCGGCCGACATCGTCCTCCTCAATACCTGCGGCTTCCTTCGGGCGGCGAAGGACGAGGCCGACGAGGCGATCCGGGGCGCCCTCGCCCTCAAGGCGGCCGATCCCGCGCGCCGGGTGATCGTGGCCGGCTGCTACACGGAGCGCCATCGGCCCGAGCTCGAAGCGCTCTTCCCCGGCGTGGATGCCTGGATCGGCGTCAAGGACCTCGACCATATCGTCGATGTCGTCGAAGGCCGGGACTACCGTCCTTCGGGCCGGACCTTCCTCTACAGCCACAGGAGCCCGCGGGCGGTTTCGACTCCGGCGTCGTGGGTCTATGTCAAGGTCTCCGAGGGATGCTCCCACCGTTGCGCATTCTGTTCGATCCCTCTCATCAAGGGCGAATACCGGTCCCGGGAGCCCGGCTCGATCGTCGAGGAGGTCCGGGCGTTCGTTGCCCGCGGTGTCCGCGAGATCGATCTCGTCTCGCAGGACACCACGTCGTATGGTAAGGACGAAGGGCGGCCGGACGGCCTCGTCCGCCTCCTCCAAAAATTGATCGACATTCCCGATCTGGCCTGGGTCCGGATCCTTTACGGCTACCCGGAGGAGATCACGGACGGTCTTCTCGAAATCCTGCGGGAGCCGAAGATCGCCGCCTATCTCGACATCCCCTTCCAGCACTCCGATCCCGTCATCGTCCGCCGGATGAGGCGGGCCATGCCGGGGCGCCGGGCGCTCAAGCTCCTCGACCGGATTCGGAAAGCCGTGCCCGGCGTCGCCGTCCGGACGTCGCTCATCGTCGGGTATCCCGGAGAAGGCCGCAAGGAATTCGCCGGACTGAAGGAGTTCGTCCGGGAGGCCCGATTCGATCATCTCGGCGTTTTCACGTATTCGCGGGAGGAAGGGACTCCCGCCTACGATGACGGCGATCCGGTGGCGGACGCGGTGAAGCGCCGGAGGCGGGACGCGATTCTCGAAATCCAATCCGGAATCTCGGCCGAAGCGCTGCGGGCCTGGAAAGGCCGGACGGCGGATGTGTTGATCGAAGGTCCTTGGAAGGAGGATCCGAAGCTCCTCATCGGCCGAACCCGTTTCCAGGCGCCCGAAGTCGACGGCGTCGTTTTCGTCGAAAGCGCAGGCCGGACGCGGAAGGACGCTCCGGCGGTCCGAAAGATTGAAATCACCTCCACGGGAGTATATGATCTCCATGGAAAACCGGCCTCATGAAACTCCTCGCGAAAATCCTGTCCACATTTTTTTGGACCGGCGCCTTCCCCGTCGCTCCCGGCACCTTCGCCAGCCTGGCCGCCGCGCTCGTCTATAAATTCGGCCTGTTCCGGCTGTCGGGCCCGCTCCAAGCCGCCTGGATCGTCGTCGTCTTCTTCGTCGGCGTGGCAGCGGCGTCGGTCCACGCCCGCGAGCTCGGCCGGACCGACCCCCGGCCGATCGTGATCGACGAGGCCTGCGGCCAGTGGATCGCCTGTTTTCTCGTCCCTCCGGCTTGGACGCCGGTCGTCGCCGCGTTTCTTCTCTTCCGGGTGTTCGATATCCTGAAGCCCTTTCCCATCCGGCGGCTCGAGCGCCTCCCGGGCGGATGGGGCATCATGGCCGACGACGTCCTGGCCGGGATCTTCGCCGGCCTCCTTGTCCACGGCTATCTTCTCCTAAAATGAAAATCGAGATCCTGGCGGTAGGCTCCGAGCTCCTGACGCCGGCGTTCACGGACACCAATTCCCTGTATCTGACCCGCCGCCTCAACGACCTCGGCTGGGACGTGGCCCGGAAATCGATCGTCGGCGACGACGCGGACGATCTGGCGGCGTTCATCCGCGACGCCGTGGCCCGGGTCGATCTGCTCCTGATCATGGGCGGTCTCGGCCCGACCGAGGACGACAAAACCCGGGAGGCCTGCGCCGAAGCGCTGGGCCGGAAACTCGTCTACCGCGAAGACTTGTACGCCGCGATCCGCGAACGATTCCGCCGGTGGGGACGCGACCTGCCGCCCTCGAATGCGAAGCAGGCCTATGTCCTCGACGGCGCCGAAGTCCTGGAGAACAGGAACGGCACCGCCCCGGGCCTCCGGCTCCGGGACGGCCGCTGCGAGATTGTCCTCCTTCCCGGGCCTCCCCGGGAGCTCGAGCCGATGTTCGAAGTGGCCGTCTGGCCGAAGCTCCGCGAACGCGGCGAAGGGGCGACGGGCCGGCGCGTCCTGAAGATCACCGGGATGGGCGAATCCGACGTGGAGACGCTCATCGCCGGGCTCTACCCTCCATCTGGAGGGCCGCTGCGCCTGACCGTCCTCTCCGCGCCCGGGCGGATCGAGCTCCATGTCACCGAGTTTTCGAGGATCAAGGACGTCTCGGTGTTTCCCGGTCTCGAGGCCCTTTCCCGCGAACTTCAGAACCGTCTCGGCGATCACGTCTATTCGACGACGGACGAGGAGCTGGAGGAGGTCGTCGGCCGCGTCCTTCGGGCGCGGCGCCAAACCCTGGCCTGCGCGGAGTCCTGCACGGGAGGCCTCCTCGCCGGCCGGATCACGGGCGTCCCGGGGAGCTCCGCCTATTTTGTGGAAGGCTTCGTCACCTACAACAACGAAGCCAAGAGCCGGAGCCTCGGCGTCCCCCCCGACCTGATTCGGACGCACGGGGCGGTGAGCGCTGAAGTCGCAGAGGCGATGGCCGCCGGGGCCCGGTTCAAGGCCTCGGCCGATTACAGTCTGGCTGTGACCGGGATCGCCGGCCCCGACGGAGCCACCCCCGAGAAGCCCGTGGGGCTCGTCTTCACGGCATTGGCCTGGGCGGACGGCACCGAGACCCAGCGGAACCTCTTCTTCGGGCGGAGGGAGCAGGTCCGGTTTCAATCCACGCAAAAAGCTTTGGACATGCTCCGGCGACGGCTTCTCCGGCCGGGCGGGACATGATAAAATGCCGTTTCGACCATGAGGACCTTCATCGCCCTCGATTTGGATTCTGAGATCAAGGCCCGCCTGTCCGATCTCCTCCGCCGCCTGCGGTGGCGCGGGCCGAAAGGCGTCAGCTGGGCCCGGGAATCCGGCCTGCATATCACCTTCAAGTTCCTCGGCGAGATCGACGAGGCCCGGGCGGCCCGGGTGGCGGAAACGATGCAAGCCGCCGCGGCCGCCGTCCCGGACTTCGCCCTCCGCGTCCGAGGCACGGGCGCGTTCCCGCCCCCGCCCCGGCCCCCGCGCGTCCTCTGGGTCGGGACCAACGAACCGGCCGCGGTCCTCGATCTCCAGGCGCGGCTCGAAGTGGGCCTCGAGGGACTCGGATTCGACCGCGAATCGCGGCCCTTTCATCCCCACCTGACCCTGGGTCGGGTGAAGAGCGGGTCGGGCCCCCGCGAGGCGATGGCCGAGCTCGAGCGCGTCAAGGAAGCGGAATTCGGCGAGATGCAGGTCCGGAAGATCACCCTCTTCCGAAGCATCCTCAAGCCCGACGGGGCGGTTTATTCCGTCCTGGCCGAAGGGGCCCTCGCGTGACGAGCCTGTTCGCCGCCCTCGCCTATCTAGTCGGCTCGATCCCCACGGGTTACCTTCTTTTCCGGGCGAGCGAGAAGAAGGACATCCGGAGCTTCGGAAGCCAGGCCACGGGCGCGACCAACGTTCTTCGCCTCAAGGGCTGGAGATACGCCCTTCCGGTCGCCCTGATCGACATCGCCAAGGGGTTCCTCCCCGCCTTTCTCGCGCTCCGCATTTTCGGCGATCCGGTGCTCGCTGTGGTCTGCGCATCCCTTGCGGTCTTTGGCCACTGCTATCCGATTTTCATAGGGTTCAGAGGGGGCAAAGGCGTGGCGACCGCCGCGGGGGCGATGTTCGCCATCGCCCCGGGGCCGGCGCTTCTCAGCCTGGCCGTTTTCGTCGCGACCATCGCCCTGACGCGCTACGTCTCCCTCGGCTCGATCCTGGCCGCCCTCTTCTTCCCCCTATTCCAATGGCTCTTCCGAATGCCTCTCCTGCTCATCGCCCTGAGCCTACCCATCCTCCTCCTCATCCTCGGGCGGCATGCGGGGAACATCCGTCGCCTCGTCGTGGGCACGGAGAGAAAATCCGGAAGGAAAACGGAGCCGGTCGGATGAAGGCCGGCGTCATCGGCGGCGGGAGCTGGGGCTCGGCGTTTGCGCTTCATTTGGGCCGGATCGGCATTCCCACCCGCCTGTGGATCCGGGAGGCCGAGATCTTCGCCGCGGCCGTCGCCGAACGCGAGAACATGGTCTTCCTGCCGGGATTCAAGTTCCCGGCCGAAGTGACGTTCCATCACGACCTGGCGGAGAGCGTCGGGGACGCCGATCTCATCTTCATCGCCGTGCCCTCCCAATTCTGCCGCAAGGTCCTGATGCGGCTCGCGCCGCTTCTCCGTCCCGGGCAAGGGGTGATCAGCCTGGCCAAGGGCCTGGAGAAGAAGACGCTCTACCGGGTGAGCGAGGTCATGGCCGAGGTCTTCACTTCGGGGGTTCGGCCTCCCCTAGGCGTGTTGTCGGGCCCCAGCTTCTCCAAGGAAGTGGCCGAGGGCTTCCCCGCGGCGCTCGTCCTGGCCTCGTCCGAGGCGGGATGGGCGCGGACGGTCCAGTCCGCGGTCTCCGGTCCCACGCTCCGCATCTACACGAGCCGGGACGTGGTCGGCGTGGAGACCGCCGGGGCCCTGAAGAACGTGGTGGCCATCGCCGCCGGGATTAGCGACGCGCTCGGGTTCGGGCACAACGCCCGGGCCGCGCTCATCACTCGGGGCCTGGCCGAGATCGCCCGGGTCGGCGCCGCCCTCGGGGCGAAGCGCGAGACGTTTTTCGGGTTGGCGGGAATCGGCGACCTGGTGCTGACCTGCACGGGCGCGCTCAGCCGCAACCGGTCGGTCGGGGTCGAGCTCGGCCGCGGCCGGACCCTGTCCGCGATCATCGCCGACATGCGGATGGTGGCCGAAGGGATTGCCACCACCCTTGCCGCCCGGGCCCTCTCCCACCGGGAGGGGGTCGAGATGCCGATTACCGCCGAGATCTATCAAATCCTGTATCACCATAAGGACCCGCGGAGGGCCCTGGCCGACCTGATGTCGAGGTCGCTCAAAGACGAATGAAGCGAGGTGGCCGATGAAACGAATGATCCTGGTCCTGTTTTTGATCGCGGGCGGGTGGGCCGCCTGCGCGCCTTCGCAAAAGCAGATCGAAGCGCAGCATGATAAGGATCCGCAATATCAATACAAGAAAGCTGAGGTCTGTATGCAGTACGGCTTTCCGGATGAGGCGTTGAAATACTTAAATCAAGCGTTAGCCCTCGATCCGCGTTATTATCAAGCCTACAATCTTGCTGGCCAAGCATATATGAAAAAGGAAAATTATTCGGAAGCGATCAAGGCTTTTGAATCTTGCCTATCTATAGCTCCGAACTCTTATTTAGAGGCTCGAATAAACATCGGTTATGCTTTAATGAGTTATAGAAAATTGCCCGAAGCAATCAAGGCATTCCAAGACTGTATCGCCTTAGCGCCCAAAATGTCAGAGCTCTATAACTATATGGGTATTGCATTTCAAGAATTGGACAAACGGGACGAAGCCGAAGCGGCATTCAAGAAGGGCTATGACATCGATCAGAACTATAATGCTAGCTACAACTTAGCTAAACTATATTTTTTACAAAATAAGCTTGATCTGGCATTAGAAAATGTTCGAATATCGATCCAAAAGTACGATCGATCTCTTTTGGCCTGGAACCTCCAAGGGCTAATCTTAGATAGTCAGGGAAAATATGATGATGCTGCGGCTTGCTACTTGAGAGCTCTTAAAATTATCCCAGATGAGCCGACCGTAAGTTTTAATCTCGCGGAAACCTATTACCGAAGCGGGCAGATCGCGAGGGCCAAGGAGCTCCTGGAGAAGACGCGGGTGGCGCTGGAGAAGACCCCCCCGGGAACGGTCCCGAAGAACGACGACGTCCGAACCCGTATCCAGGACCTTCTGAAGAAAATCGCGGAGAAGAAATAAGCCGGAAGCTCAGGTCCCTTCCTGCCACTCGGCCAGGTATTTTTTCTGCGCTTCGGTCAGGATGTCGATCTTGATGCGCATCGTCTTGAGCTTCATCCGGGCGATGTCCCTGTCGATCTCCTCCGGAACGGAATAGACCTTGTTCTCGAACGATTTCGCGTTCCGGACCATATGGACGACGCCCAGGGCCTGGTTGGCGAAGCTCATGTCCATGACCATCGCCGGATGCCCTTCGGCGGCGGCCAGGTTGATGAGCCGGCCCTCGCCCAGGAGGAAGATTTTCCGGCCGTCGGCCAGGGTGAACTCCTCGACGAATTCCCGGATCATTTTCCGGCTCTTGGCGAGTTTCGCCAGAGCCGGGATGTCGATCTCGACGTTGAAGTGGCCGGAGTTGGCCACGATCGCCCCGTCCTTCATCTTCCGGAAGTGAGCGTCGCCGATGACGCTTTTATCTCCCGTGACGGTGACGAAGACGTCGCCGATCTTGGCCGCCTCGGCCATGGGCAGGACGTCGTAGCCGTCCATCACGGCCTCGATGGCCTTCAGCGGATTGACCTCGGTGACGATGACCCGGGCCCCGGCGCCCTGGGCGCGCATGGCCAGGCCGCGGCCGCACCAGCCGTAGCCGGCGATGACGAAATTCGAGCCGGCCAACAGGACGTTCGTCGCCCGGAGGATGCCGTCGAGCGTGCTCTGGCCGGTGCCGTAGCGGTTGTCGAAGAAGTGCTTGGTCTGGGCATCGTTGACGGCCAGGATGGGATAGCGGAGAACGCCTTGGCGGGCCATGCTCTTCAGACGGATGACGCCCGTCGTCGTCTCCTCGGTCCCGGCGATGATCCCCTTCAGCAGCTCCGGACGCTTGGTGTGGATGATCGTGACGAGGTCCGCGCCGTCGTCCATCGTTATGTGCGGCTTGTGGTCGAGGGCGCTGTGGATATGGCGGTAATAGGTCGCGTTGTCCTCGCCCTTGATCGAAAACACCGGTATGTTGTGAAACTTGACGAGGGCTGCGGCCAGGTCGTCCTGGGTGCTCAGGGGGTTCGACGCGGTCAGGCGGACGTCCGCGCCCCCCTGCTTGAGCGTCTCCATCAGATTGCCGGTCTCGGTCGTGACGTGGAGGCAGGCCGCGATCCGGATGCCTTTCAGGGGTTTTTCCTTGGCGAATTTCGCCTTGATCGAATTAAGGACGGGCATGAACCGGCCCGACCACTCCATCCGCAGCCTGCCTTTGGAGGCGAGCTTCAAATCCTTGACGTCGTGTTTCACCATGTGTCTTCGCTCCTTCCGGACGACGGGCGCTCCGGTCCACGGCGTCCGCGACGACCGGGTCGACCAGGGCCCCGGGCTTTGCCCGGGGGTCCACTTCCGCCGCGAAGGCTCAGCCCTTGACCGGGCTGGACCGCGGATCGTGGTTCCTCTCCCCGAGGGAAAAGTGGACGCTAAAATAGCACAAAGAGGACGGCAATGCAACTTCCCCGGCCGCCCCCGGGCCTCCGGACGCCGCAAAACGGACGATGTCTTGAAAATCGGACCTCGATTGCATAGAGTGGATGTTCGGCCGGGACAGGTTCGGCCTCTCCCGGCCCGGATTCGAAGGAGCGCTCCGATGAGAAAGGATGAGGAGGCGAAGATGACCACCGGATACGGCTGTTCCGAATCGCACCTGACCCACTACGTCTGCCGGCGCGCAGCCCGGCCGCCGCAGCTTGACGGTCGCCTGGACGATCCCGTCTGGCGAGCGGCCGAAAAATCGCCGCGGTTCGTCGACCTCGTGTCGGGCACGCCCGGGTTCCTGGACACGCGCATGGCGGCTCTCTGGGATGACGACCATTTCTATGTCGGCTACTGGGTCGAGGAGCTCAATGTCCAGGCCCGCTTGACCGAGCGCGATTCCTTCATCTGGACCGAAAACGACGTCGAGCTTTTCATCGCCGGTCCGGACGCCTATTACGAATTCCAGATCAACGCCCGGGGGACCATCTATGAGGTGTTCTACGTCTGGCAGGATGCCTATCGGCGGGCGGGCTTCGCGGACAGGCTGGAATTCGACCTCGCCGGCCGGAACGTGGACGTCCTCGGCGGGTTCCAGGACGCGAGCCGCCACGGGCGGCACCCGCGGGGGAAGCGCTGGGCGTTCATGGATTGGGACTGCCCCGGCCTGCGCGCGGCCTTCCACGTCGACGGAACGCTTAACGACGACCGCGACATCGACCGCGGATGGACGGTGGAGCTCGCGATCCCCTGGCGGGGCCTAGAGCCTCTCGCCCAAGGACGGCCGCTGCCGCCGAAGGACGGCGACGTCTGGCGGATGGATTTTTCCCGGTTTGAAGCCCTGCGCTGCTGCGGCGCGCGCGTCCAGCCCGATCCCGGCTGGGCCTTGAACCGCCACGGGGTTTATGATTCCCATATTCCCGAGTGCTTTTCCTTCGTCCATTTTGCAGATGAAGCCGCGGACCGGGGCTGAACCGCGCGGGGCATCCCTATGGCTCTCGGCCCTCGGCCGCCTCGGCCGAGGGTCACGCCTTCCTTTTCCTTTCGGAAATATGGTATTTTAAGCTATCGGTCTCAGGACCGGAGAGGATTTATATGCCTTTCAAAGGACGATGGACATGGGGTTGGGCCGCGGCCCTGACGTCTGTCCTCCTTCTCCCGGCTCCCGCCTCCGGACAAAAATCGGGTTCGCTTCCCCTCACCCATTACCGGCTGAAAAACGGGCTGAACGTCATCCTCTCGGAGGATTTCACGCTGCCGGTCGTTTCGGTGGCCGTCGCCTATGACGTCGGTTCGGTCCATGAGCCCCAAGGGAAGACCGGCATGGCGGCTGTGATGGAGAATCTCATGTTCTCGGGCTCGGCCAACGTCCCCCCCCGCCAGCATTTCAACTATATCAACCGAGTCGGAGGAACGTTCAATGCCCTGCTCATGGAAGACCGGACCGTCTTCTACCAGACTGTCCCCTCGAACCGCCTATCCCTTGTCCTGTGGCTCGAGTCCGACAGAATGCGGTTCCTCGAGATCGGAAGCCGGGCCTTCGAGGACGCCCGGGCCGCCATTCTCGAAGACCTCCGCGACCGGAGGGCGGGAGATCCCTATTACGACGGCGCCCGGGCGTTCGACCAGCTGCTGTATTCCGATTTCGCCCACAGTCACTCCCTCTACGGCTCGGAGGAGGACGTCCGCGGCCTGACCCTCGACGATCTCCGGGCCTTTTACGCCGCCCGCTACGGCCCCAACAACGCCGTCCTCTGCATCACCGGCAATTTCGACAAGCTCAAGGCCCGGGAGCTCATCAGCCAGTATTTCGAAACGCTGCCCCGCGGCCGCGACGCCGCCCCGGCCGCCGAACCCCTGGCCCTGGCCCGCAAACAGGTCGTCACGACGTTCGCCGGGAGCGCGTCCTCGGCGCCGGCGTTCCATCTCGGGTTCCGCTTGCCGGCGCCCCGGTCCGTCGATTTCTACACCCTGACCATCCTGGATTACGTCCTGCTCCGCGGCCGGAGCTCGCGGATCACCCGGCGCCTGCTGAACCCGGACGCCAAGATCGCCTATCAGCTCTCGGGTGGGATCGAGAAGCGCCGGGACCGGTCGGTGTACAAGATCTTCGTTATAGCCAACAACGAAGCCATGGCCGAACGCTGCCAGTCCGCGCTCTTCGCCGAGCTCGACCGGCTGAAGTCATCCCCCCTTTCCGAGGAGGCGCTCGGCCGCTACAAGGCCATGTTCAAGCAGGACTTCATGGGCCGGCTGTCGACGACGGTCGACCGGGCCCTCTACCTCACCGATTTCTTTCTTTCCCTCGGTGATTTCCAGGAATTCGGCCTGGAGCTCGACAAATACCTGAGCGTCACACCGGCCGACATCGTCGGTATCGTCGCCCGGTATTTCTCGCCCGAGAACAGCATCATCCTGAACGTCAGGACCAAATGAAGATACGAACGGCGCTGTCCATCGGAGGCCTGGCGGTCCTGATCGCCGCGCCGGTCCTCTCCGCCCAGCAGGAGCGCTTCCGGAAGACCCCGCCGCCGCCCGAACCCCTCCAGCAGGAGCTCGGCCTTCCCGCCCTCTCCGCGCCGACCGTCCTCTCCAACGGCCTCCGCGTTTCGGTCGCCTACCGGGAGAGCGCTCCGTTCATGGGCCTTGAGCTCCTCGTCAACGCCGGCGAGAACGTCTCGCCCGACGCCGAACCGGGCCTGGCGACGTTCGTGGCGAGCCTCCTTAGCCGCGGCACCCAGACCCGATCGGCTACGGAGATCGAGGAGATCGTCGAGTCGCTCGGGGGGACGCTCTTCGTCACGGTCAACCAGGATTACGTCCGGATCAGCTTCCACGTCCTCCAGGAGAATCTGGACCCGGCGCTCGACCTTCTCGCCCAGATGCTGCTCCAGCCCCAGTTCAGCGAGCGCGAGATCGCCAACGTCCGGCGGATCATCACGTACGACCTCCAGGAGAAGGAATCGAACCCGGAGTTCGTCGCCAAGCGCCAACTCTACCGACTGCTCTTCAAGGGACATCCCTACGAGAAATTCGCCGTCTCCCGCGATCTGCTCCGGAACTGGACGCCCCGCGACATCCAGGACTTCTTCGACCGGTATTACCGGCCGAACAACGCCCACCTGATCATCACCGGCAATCTGAGCCTCAGCCAGGCGACGCGGAAGATTTCCCACGTCTTGAACACCTGGCCGGCGCGCGAAATCCCGGGGTCGCCCCAAAAGCCCGTCCGGCCGCCGGACAAGGACCGCGTCTGCCTGGTCGATCTGCCCCAATCCAGCGACGCCTGCATCCTCTTCGTGGGCACGGCCTTTCCCCGGCCCGATCCGGCCGACCGCTTCGCGCTCACCGTCCTCAACCAGGTCCTCGGCGGGTCGCTCAGCTCGCGCCTCCTGATGAACCTCCGGGAATCCAAGGAGTTCGCGAACTACGCCTTCAGCGAGGTCGACGTATTCCGCTCGGCCGGCCTTCTGTTCATCCGGGCCCGCGTCCTCCCCGACAAAGTCGTGCCCGCCCTCCAGGAAATCCAGAAGGAGGTCCGGGCTCTGGCCACGACGCGGCCCGCCGTGCCGACCGAAATCGAGCTGGCCAAGACCTATCTCCTCGGCAACTTCCCCCTCGGCCTCGAGCGGTTCGATCAATTCACCGCCCGGATGGCCGACATCATCGCCCTGGGCGGAGGGGAAGAGCTCTGGAACGGCTATTACGGCCAGGTGATGCTGGTCGACGCCGACCGCGTCCTCGACGCCGCCCAGAGATATCTCCTTCCCCTGCCGTTCGTCGCCGTCATCGCCGGCGACCGGGCGAGCCTGACCGGCCGGCTGGCCGCGCTCGAGGCCTACGACATCTACGATTCCAAAGGCCAATTCCTCGCTACCTCGACCAAGGACAAGAAAGGAGCCCTTCATGAAGCTGGTGGAATGCGTCCCGAATTTCAGCGAAGGCCGGGACAAAAGTAAGATCCAACAAATCATCCGCGAGATCGAGACGACCCCCGGGGTCAAGCTGCTCGACGTGGACCCCGGCGAATCCACGAACCGGACCGTCGTGACATTCATCGGAGGGCCCGCAGACGCCGCGGAAGCGGCCTTCAAGGCGATTAAAAAGGCCTCTGAAGTGATCGATATGCGCTTTCACAAGGGCGCCCACAGCCGGATCGGCGCGACGGACGTCTGCCCGTTTGTGCCCGTGTCCGGGGTGACGATGGCCGAGTGCGTCGAGCTGGCCCGCGCCCTCGGCCGCCGCGTGGCCGACGAGCTCGGGATCCCCGTCTATTTCTACGAGGAAGCCGCCACCCGGGAGGACCGGCGCAACCTGGCCTCCATCCGTTCGGGCGAATATGAAGGCCTTCCGGAGAAGCTGAAGGACCCGGCCTGGGCGCCCGACTGCGGGGCCCCTCTGTTCAATCCGCGAACCGGGGCGACAGTCATCGGAGCCCGGGAGTTCTTGATCGCCTACAACATCGACCTCAACACCCGCGACCGGAAGCTGGCCAACGAGATCGCCCTCAACATCCGGGAAAGCGGCCGGGCGAAGCGCGACGCGGACGGAGACATCGTCCGCGTCGCCTCCGGCGCACCGGTCAAGCTGCCGGGGCGGTTCCCCCACGTCAAAGCCGTGGGCTGGTACCTCGAGGACTACGGCATCGCCCAGATCTCGATCAACTTCACGAACTATAAAATCACGCCCATTCACCTCGTCTTCGACGAGGTCCGGTCCCAGGCCGCGGGGCTGGGCTTGCGGGTGACCGGGAGCGAGCTCGTCGGTCTCATCCCCAAGGAGGCGCTCCTTGCGGCAGGCCGCTACTACCTCGAAAAGCAGGGCAGGAGCGCGGGTGTCCCCGAGGAGGAGCTCGTTCGCATGGCCGCCCTCTCGCTCGGGTTGAGCGACGTCGCGCCGTTCGATCCGAAGAAGAAGATCATCGAATACCAATTCGACGCGGGGCCGGCCCGGCTCGCGGGCATGACCCTCCGCGAATTCGCCAACGAGCTGTCCCTGGACTCGCCCGCGCCCGGGGGGGGCAGCGTGGCCGCGCTCTGCGGCGCCCTCTCGGCCGCCCTTTCGGCGATGGTCGCCAATCTGACCGTCGGGAAGAGAGGCTACGAAAAATCGTTCTCCGAGCTCCGGGAAGCGGCAGCCAAGGCCCAGGACCTCAAGGAGGAATGCCTCCGGGCCGTCGACCTCGACACGGCGGCCTTCAACAAGGTGATGGACGCGTCCCGTCTCCCGAAAGGCTCCCCTGACCAGCAGGCCGAGCGCGAGGCCGCGCTCGAGGCGGCCACCCGGGAAGCCACCCTCGTCCCGTTCCGGGTCCTCGAGCTGAGCGTCGACCTCCTCCGCCTGGCCCGGACCGCGGCCGAGAAAGGCAACCGCAACTCGGTGAGCGACGCCGGCGTCGCGGCCCTCGCCGCGAAGACCGCGGCCGAAGGGGCGTATTACAATATCCGGATCAATCTTCCGGGGCTGCGGGACGAGGCGTTCCGAGTCCGCATCCGCGCTTCCGCGGACGCCTTTCGGGCGGACGCGGGAGTTATTGCGGGGGAAGTCCAGAATTTTGTTGAAAATGGCCTTTGATTCAGATAAGAATATAGGCGATGTGGCCGAAGCTTCCCGTCGTTAGCATCAGCCTTAAAAAGCGACTTTGGGCGATCATCGTCCTGGTCGGGGCCTACTTGGTTTACATCGCCCTGGGCGACCTCATCCCCCAATATTGGAATCTCATCGGATTCCGATCCTTCGAGCGCTCGATCCTGTCGCTCGGCTTCGTAGTCATTCTCCTCATCGCCCTAAGCGGCCTCGCGGCCAGCGAGAAGCTCGCCGCCCGGGCCATCCAGGACGGGCTGACGGGCCTCTTCAACCAGACGTACATAAAATCCCGTCTCCAGGAGGAAATCTACCGGTCCGAACGGTACAAGTACCCGCTGAGCTTCATCATGATCGACATCGACAATTTCAAGCGCATCAACGACCGGCACGGGCACGTCGTCGGCGACCGCGTCCTCAAGGCCTTTTCCGACCTCCTCCAGGAGAAGATCCGCGAGTCGGACGTCACCGGCCGGTTCGGGGGCGAGGAATTTCTCATCCTCCTCCCTCAGACTTCGTGCCTCGACGCCGCGTCGGCCGCCGAGCGGATCCGGAAAGAGGTGGCCGTCTACCCGTTCCGGATCGGAGACGGATCGGATCGGTCCTGCCAGTTCACAATCAGCCTGGGTGTCTATTCCGCGCCCGCCAGCGGCCAGAAAGTGGAGGAGATCATCAACCTGACCGACGCGGCCCTGTACCGCGCCAAGAAAGAGGGCAAGAACAAGGTCGTCGTCGTCGTCCGCTGAAGCCGCGCTCCGGCGCCCCTACCGTGCCCCTCCTCTCCTCCAGGCAAAGAAGCCGAAAAAAAGCAGGTTGACGGCCACGATCATCCCCGAGGCCGGCAGGTCCAGGGCGAAGGCCGACAGGAGGCCGAGCACGACTGAGGAGGTCGCTACCGCGCAGGCGAGGACGACGGCCCGCTTGAAGTTCGAGGCCCGCATGAGGCCGGACGCCGCCGGGATCACGAGGAGGGCCGAAACGAGCAGGATCCCGACCACTTTCATCCCCAGGACAATTGTGACCGAGGTCAAGACCGTGATCAGCGTGTCCAGTCGGCGGACGTGGATCCCTGCGACCTGGGCCGACTCCCGGTCGAACGTCAGGAACATCAGCTTGCGGTAGTTCGCCGCGATCACGGCCACGACGGCCGCGGCCAGGGCGATCGAGAGACCGACTTCGAGCGGCTCGATGGCCAGGATCTCGCCGAAGAGGAAGTTGAGGAGCGCGACGCCGGAATTCCGAGAGAGCGTCGCCAGGATGATGCCCAGGGCCAGTCCGCCGCTGCTGACGATGGCGATGGCCGTATCGCCGTAAAGGCCGGCCCGGTCCTTGAGCTTCATGATGCCGAGCGCGGCCAGCACGGAGAAGCCGAAAGCCACGAGGAGGGGCGTCGTCCGGAGGAGAAGCCCGAGGGCGACCCCGGCGAAGGTGATGTGCGACAACCCGTGCCCGATCATCGCGTCCTTGCGCAGGATGAGAAAGACGCCCAAGACGGCGCAGGCCAGGGCGATGAACAGCCCGGCCGCCAGGGCCCGCTGGAGAAATGCGTAAGCGAGAATCGCGCCCATGGCCGTCTAGTGCCGATGCGAAACGAGGTGGTGCCCGCCGGCCAGCATGTCCTTCAAGGTGTCGGAGCGGCAGAAGTCCGCGTGGCTCCCATGGTAGACGAGCCGCTGGTTCAGGCAAGCCACCTGGGTGATGTGCCGGTCCACAATGCCGATGTCGTGGGTGATGAGGGCGATGGTGATGCCCTCGCGCTTGTTGAGGAGGTCGAGGAGGCCGTAGAAATGGTCCTGCGTCTCGGCGTCGACCCCCGTCGTGGGCTCGTCGAGGAACAGGGCCCGGGGCTTGTCCACGATCGCCCGGGCGATGAACACGCGCTGCTGCTGGCCCCCGGAGAGGCGCCCGATCCGCCGGTCGGCCGCATCCTCCATCCCCACGACCTCCAGGGCGTACCGGATGGCCGCCTCCTCCCCTTTCCGGCCGCCGGCCGCCCGGCCCGGGCTCCGGAGGGCCATGGCCACGACTTCGCGGACGGAGGCCGGGAAGAGCGGATCGAAGTGAGTGGCCTTCTGGGGAATATATCCGATCTTGGGACGTTCCCCCCCTGCGGCGAGGTCCTTCCCCTGGAACAGGATCCGCCCCTCGTCCGGCTTCAACAGGCCGAGGATGAGCTTGAGCAGGGTCGTCTTTCCCGACCCGTTCGGGCCGATGATCGCCAGGAAATCCCCCTCGCGGATCGCGAGGCTGACGTCGATGAGGACCGGGACGCCGCCGTACCCGAACGATACGTGCTCGATCCCGATCATCGGCCGGGGATCAGCGGCAGCCGAGCCCATGCTTGAAATTCTCCAGATTCTGCCGCATCAGGTCGATGAACGTCAACCCGGCCTCGAACTGGGCCTTGGTCAGATTGTGCCCGGGGTTCAGGACGCGGACGTCGGCTCCGAGCTCCCGGGCGATCAGCCGGGCCATCTTGTCGCTGACGTTCTCCTCGAAAAAGACCGTCCGAATGTGCAGGGTCTTCGCCCGGGCGATGATCCCGATCAGCGCCTTCGGCGAAGGGGCGGCGTCGGGGCTCAGGCCGTAGACCGGGATCTGCACGAGCCCATAGCGGCGGGCCAGGTATCCGAACGCGGCATGGCCGCCGAAGACGAAGGTCCTCTCGGCGCAGGTCCGGAACGCCTCCCGATATTCGGCGTCGAGACGCCGGAGTTTGTCCTTGTAGGCCTCGGCCCGCTTCGCAAAGTCCGCCGCGCCCTCCGGATCGATCTCGCCGAGGACCCGGACCATCCGGTCGAGAAGGGCGAGGTCCCGGCCGAAATCCAGCCAGACGTGGGGATCGGCACCGACATCGGGTAGCGCGGCCGGGGCGGCCGGATCGCCGCCGGGTCCCTGGACCCCGGCCGCTTCGATCGTCCGCAGGCCGGGTCGGCCCACGCTCCTGAGGACATCGGCCGCCCAGGGTTCGAGGCCGGACCCGATGAAAAGGAAGAGATCGAGGGCCGCGATTTTCCGGATATCGCTCACCCGGGGCTGCCAGGTATGGATTTCTGCGCCCGGCGGAAGGAGGAGGCCGACATCGCCCCGGTCCCCGGCAATTTCGCGGGCGAACTCCATCAGGGGAAAGACCGTGGCCAGAATTCTGATCTTCGGCCGGGGCGCGCCGGAGGACGGTGTTATCCCTGCCAAAACGCAAATGGGCGCTAATAGGATGAGAAGAGTTACGGCCACCGGTCGTGTTTTGTGCATCGGGAAAGCGGGATTCCGCCAACCGTTGAAGGCTACGGCATTGTAGATGATGCGCTCCGAAAAATCAAATAAAAGCCGGCTTGCCAGACGAGGGCTGCGCGATTCGACGCTGGGGTTCGGCCTAAGGCCCTCATAGCGGAGGGGGAGGCCCCCTCTAAGCCCTTTGGGCTTAGAGCGTGGGGGGGAACCGACGGGACTGGTTCCCCCTGAGGGCCGGGGCCGACCCCAGCGTCGGAATCGCGGACAGGTCCCAACTTGCCAGCCGTCCCCTTTTGTGGCATGATTTTATCCTTCGCAAATCAACGGATCGGGAGGTCCCCACATGCCATCGACATCGTTCGAGCTTCAACCCTCGCCTCTCTGGAAGCATTTCGAGCAGATCCTGAGAATCCCGCACGGCTCGGGCTCGGAAAAGGCCCTGGGCGAACACGTCCTGGCTTATGCCAAATCCCTGAACCTGAGCGCTTCTAAAGACAAGGTCGGCAACATCATCGTCCGCAAGCCCGCCACCCCCGGCCGGGAAAAAGCGGCGGGCGTCGTGCTCCAAGGCCACCTGGACATGGTCAATGAGAAGAATTCGAACGTGGCCCACGATTTCGCCAAGGACCCGATCACGACCGAAATCAAGGACGGATGGATGCACGCCCGGGGGACGACCCTCGGAGCGGACAACGGCATCGGCGTCGCCGCATCCCTCGCGGTGATGGAGGACGCTTCGCTCGTCCATGGGCCGCTCGAATTCCTGTTCACGGTCGATGAGGAGACCGGCCTGACGGGCGCCCGTTCCATCCAACCGGGCGCCCTTCAGGGCAAATACTTGCTGAACCTCGACAGCGAGGAGGAAGGGACGTACACCATCGGCTGCTCCGGCGGCGGGGACTCGGAAATCGCGTTCCCCCTGAAGAGAAAAGCGTCCCGACTCGAGAACTCCTACCGTTTGAAGATCTCGGGGCTGCGCGGCGGCCATTCGGGCCTGGACATCACCCAGGGCCGGGCCAACGCCCTCAAACTCCTCGCCCGCCTGCTCACTCTGGCGGCGGCCCGGGTTCCGTTCGAGCTCCTAAAGATCGAGGGCGGAAACAAGCGGAACGCGATCCCGCGGGAAGCCTGGGCGGATTTCCTGCTCGATCCGGCCAAGATTCCCGCATTCCAGGCGGTCCTGGAGAAGACGGGAGCGGACATCCGGTTCGAATACGGCTCCGTGGAGAAGGCCTTCCAGGGCCGTCTCGAGGAAATTCCGCGCAAGAAAACCGATGCGCCTTTGACGCCGGCGTCCCAAGAATCGCTCGTCGCGTTCCTCAATGCCTGCCCCCACGGCGTCCTGCGGATGCATCCGGAAATCGCCGGCCTGGCCGAAACGTCGACCAACCTGGCGCTCATCCGCTGCGCCAAAGCCAAGGCCGAGGTCATCTGCAGCAGCCGCAGCCCCATCGGCCCGGCCCTCGAAGCGGCCCGGAGCATGATCAAATCGCTGGCCGGCCTTGCGGGCGCCAAAATCCGCCAGCCCGAAGCCTATCCCGGCTGGGCGCCCAACCTCCAGTCGCCCCTCCTGCAGACCATGAAGGACGTCTACAAGAAGACCTTCAGCAAGGACGCCGCAGTCGTCGCCGTCCACGCCGGACTGGAATGCGGCATCATCGGCCAGAAATTCCCGGGCATGGACATGATTTCCCTCGGCCCGACGATCACCCATCCCCATTCGCCCGAGGAGGGCGTGGACATCGCCTCAGTCGCCGATTTCTGGAAGCTCCTCACCGCCGCCCTGCGGGACCTGGCCTGATCCGTTTTCTTTAAGGAACGCGCAGGCGGCCGGCCGGACCGACGTCCGTCGCCCGGCCAGCCCGCCTGCGCGTCTTGCTATTTCGGGGGAATTTCTCTACGATGAATCCAATCGATCCTGAAAGGATGTGCCATGTCGAAGAAATCCCGCCTCTTCCTCGTCGTCCTGGGACTCGTCCTTCTGGCCGCGTTTTCGAACGGCTGCAAGAAGAAGAACCCCGCCCGCGTCCCGCCGCCCGCCGGGGAGATCAAAGGCGATCTCCGGGTCGCGCTCGCCACCCCCGTAGGCCCGACCAAGTCGGCCCGCGAGGCCGAGGAGATCGTGGTGATCTTCGACCATCCCATGGCCGCGCTCGAACCCCTGCCCCTCGACGAATCGACGTCCTTTCTGAAATTCGAGCCGCCGTTCGGCGGGATCTACCGCTGGATGGGCACCAAGGCCCTGGCTTTCACGCCCAAGGCGCGGTTCCCCTTCGCCACGGAGATCAAGGTCACGGTCCCCGCCGGGACGCGGTCGATGGACGGGTATGTCCTGAAAAGCGACTATTCCTGGAGCTTCACCACCATCCGGCCCCAGCTTGTCCGGCACGAGCCCGGGAGCGACGCCCAGCAGATGAAGCTCGATACGACCGTCCTCCTCGCCTTCAACCAGCCGATGAGCGACGCCTCGGCCCGGGACTTCATCGCCTTTTCGGGACTGGGTCCGGGAGCCGCGGAAGCGACGCTTCCCTACGCCCTGTCGCGCCCTTCGGCCGAGGCCCTCAAGGAGGCCGGGATCTCCCAGCCGCCGGCCAACGTCATCCTCCTCAAGCCCGCCGAGGACCTCAAGCCCGAGTTCCAATACAGGGTCGAGCTCCAATCCGGCCTCAAGGGCAAGGAAGGCGATCTGGGAATGGAGAAGCCGGCGGAATTCTCCTTCCAGACCTACAAGACATTCGCCTTTGAGGGGATCGACGGCGCCGTCGACCACGATCCCAACGAAAGCTTCACCTTGAAATTCACGAACGACGTCGTCACCAAGGACCTCCTTCCCAAGCTCCGGTTCGAGCCCCAGGTCGAGATCCCGGACTACTACGCGGACTGGGACTACAGCAGTCGGAGGGTCTCGTTCAACCTGCCGCTCAAAGCCGAGACCAAATATACGGTCATGATCGCCGGCGACCTCAAGGACGAGTTCGGCAACGTCCTCGGCCGGGACGCCCGGGTCGAGTTCACCACCTCGCCGTACGCCCCGTCGGTCCGGATGACGACCGGCCACGGCGTCCTCGAGTCCTATGCCGAACTAACCTATCCGCTCTTCGTCGTGAACCAGTCCCAGGTCCGGCTGCAGGCGGCCCGCCTCTCCCGCGACGCGGTCATCCCCCTTCTCCTGAACCCCAAGTCCTTTGAGACGGACGAAAGCTACGAGCCGGCACAAGGCTTCTACCAGATCGACCGGCCCCTGGACCTCAAGCTGCCCCGCAACGTGCGGAAGTTCGTCCCGCTCAACGTCAAGGAGCTGATGGGCGACCGGTTCGGCTTCCTGCTCGTCCAGCTCGACACGCTGTCCAAGGAGAAATGGAGCCGCTATCCCAAGGCCTTTCTTCAGGTCACGGAGCTGGGCATCACGGGCAAGTTTTCGCCCGAGACCAACCTGGTTTGGGTGACGGAGCTCAAAACCGGCCTTCCCGTGGCGGAGGCCGAGATCGAGATCCGGGGCGACGTCAACAACGTGCTCTGGACGGGCCGGACGGACAATGAGGGGAAAGCGCAGACGCCCGGCTGGAAGCTCCTGGGCCTCAAGGCCCGCGATTCCTGGTCCAAACCCCAGCAGTGGATCTTCGCCCGCCGCGGCGGCGACACCGCGCTCCTTTCCTCGGACTGGGGCACGGGCATCGGGCCCTACCGGTTCAACATCGATTACGATTGGTCCCCGGAGCCGGAATCGGTCCGCGGGACGATCTTCACCGAGCGCGGCATCTACCGGGCCGGCGAGACCGTGCATTTTAAGGGGATGATCCGGAGGAACCTCAAAGGCCAGTGGAAGCTGCCTTCCGTCCGGACCGTGGAATGCGAGATCAAGGACCCCTTCCAGAAGACCGTCTATAAAGGAAAAGCGGCGGTCGACGCCTTCGGATCGTTCGCCCTCGACCTAGAAACGCGGCCGGACGCGGCCCTCGGCACTTACAACATCGCGGCCAAGATTCCCCCCGAGGCGGCGGGAGAACGAGAGACCCGGGTCGCCGAATCGTTCCGGGTCGAGGCCTTCCGGCCGGCCGAGTTCGAGGCCCATCTCCGCTCCCTCAAGGAGAGCTTCGTGTTCGGCGACGCCTTCCAGGCCGAGATCCGCGGCGCCTATCTCTACGGCGGGGTCATGGCCGGGCAGACGGCCCGCTGGACCCTCCGGCTGAACGCCGATTCTTTCACCCCGCCCGGACACCCTGGATTCTCGTTCGGAAGCGAAATCGATTCCTCTCCCGACAATGAGGAGGCGCAGTCCGAGCGGAGCCGCCTGATCGCTTCGGGCACAGCGACCCTGGGCCCGGACGGCAAGTTCGACGTCAGGGCCCCTCTGGTCGCGGAGAAGGAGAGCGCCACCGTCAACGCGGCGCTCGAAGCCACGATCGAAGGTCCCAACCGCCGCTCGGTCTCGAACCGGATCCAGACCTACGTCCACCAGGGCGAATACTACATCGGCCTCAAGCCGGGCACCTCCTTCCTCAAGCAGGGCGAGGCCCTGCCGGTGCAGGTGATCTCGACCGCGCCCGACGGCGCCCCCGTCTCCGACAAGAAGATTACGGTCAAGTTCGTCCAGCGCGAATGGCGCTCGGTCCGGAAGGCCGGGGTCGGCGGCCGGTTCAAGTGGATCTCGGAAAAAGTCGATACCGAGGTCGCCTCCCAGGAGGTCCGGACCAAGGCCGCGCCCATCGAGGCATCGTTCAAGCCCGAGAAATCCGGCTTCTACCTGCTCCAGGCGTCCGGCCAGGACGGCCGGAAAAACGCGGTCACCACGACGACCGGCGTTTACGTCACGGGCAAGGATTACGTTCCCTGGCTGCGCCGAAACGACGAGGCCCTCGACCTGGTGGCCGACCGCGACCATTACAAGCCGGGCGATACGGCCCGGATCCTGATCAAGTCGCCCTACGAGAAGGCCAAGGCCCTTGTGACCATCGAGCGCGAATCCATCCTGTTCTCCCGCGTCATCGAGGTCCAGGGCAGCGCCAGCGAAATCGAGATCCCGGTGACGTCGGAGCTCATTCCGAACGCGTTCGTCTCCGTGCTCCTCGTCCAGGGCCGGACCAAGGTTTCGTCGGACGCGACAACCGAGGACATCGGCAAGCCGTCGTTCAAGATCGGCTACGTCCGCCTGCCCGTGGACCCGTCCGAAAAGCGCCTGAGCGTGGACGTGACCCCCGACAAGACGAGCTACAAGCCGCGGGAGACCGTGACGCTCAAGCTCAAGATCAAGGACGCCAAGAACGCCGACGCGGCCGCCTCGGTCGCGGTGGCGGTGGTGGACGTCGGGGTGTTGAACCTCATTGGCTACCAGATGCCCGACCCCTACGCCGATTTCTACGGCGAACGGCCCCTGTCCGTCCAGACGTCGGACTCGCGCCTGCATGTCGTCGGCCAGCGCAATTTCAGCGAGAAAGGCGAGAATGCCGGCGGCGGGGGCGGTGCGGAGGCCATGGGCCTCGCCGGTCTCGGCGAAGTCCAGCTCCGGGGCGATTTCAAGTCCACGGCCTATTGGAACGCCTCCGTCGTGACCGACGCCAAGGGCGAGGCCTTCGTCCGCTTCGACCTGCCCGACAACCTGACGACCTTCCGGGTCATGGCCGTGGCCCAGACCCAGGAGTCGCTGTTCGGCCGGACGTCTGCGGACTTCAAGGTGTCCAAGCCGCTGCTCCTCCTGCCGTCGGTCCCGCGCTTCGCGCGCGTGGGCGACACGTTCCAGGCCGGCGCGGTCGTGACCAACCATTCGGAGAGAAAAGGCATCGTCAAGGTCGCGCTCGAGGTTAAGGGCCTCAAAGCGGGCGCCGGAAGCGCCGGGCGCGAAATCACCCTAGGCCCGGGCGAATCCCAGGAAGTCCTGTTCCCGTTCGAGGCCGACAAGCCCGGCCTCGCGACGCTCGCCGTGCGGGCGAAGATGGACGCGGATTCCGACGGCCTCGAGTTCACTATCCCCGTGGAGATGCCCCGTCCGACCGAGACCGTCGCGACCTTCGGCGAAGTGACGCAGGAGCCTAAAATCGAAAAATTCCGTCTGCCGGATTCGATCTATCCGGAGCAGAGCCGGATCGACGTCCAGGCCTCGGCCTCGGCCCTGACCGGTCTCGGCGGCACGGTGGAGTTCCTGGCCAACTATCCGTACCTCTGCCTCGAGCAGCGGCTGTCGGCCGTCCTGCCCTTCATCGTGGCCCCCCAGATCATTCAGGACTTCAAGCTGAGCCCGCTCGACCCGAAAGACATCCGGAGACGGGTCCAGACCACGATCAAGGACGTCTACGGCCATCAAAGGGAGAGCGGCGGCTTCGGCCTCTGGACGGACTCCCCCTTTGAATCCCCGTTCGTGTCCTGCTACGCGGTCTTCGGCCTGATGAAGGCCCGGGCCGCCGGTTTTGAAGTCGATGCCGTTCGGCTTTCCGACGGACTGGACTACCTCCGAAATTTCCTGAAGGCCAAGCCCTACTCCTCTCCCTATAATGTCCGGAGCTGGAAGACGACCCAGGCTTTCGCCCTCTACCTCCTGGCCTATGCCGGCCGGCCGGAACCCGCCTACGCGGAGAAGCTCTTCAACGAGCGCGAGTCGCTCTCCCTGTTCGGCCAGGCCTGCCTCCTGAAGGCTCTCCATCTCGGCAACGGCAGTCCGGCCGCGGAAGAGGCGGTCCGCAAGAGCCTGCTCAACAAGATCAAGATCACGCCCTCGCAGGCGCACTTCGAAGAAGACGACGACGCCTCGCTCGGCTGGATCTATTCCTCGCACAACCGCACGACTGCCGTCGTCCTTCAGACCCTCCTCGAGACCGGGGCCAACGTGCCCGTCCTTCCGGACATCGTCCGCTGGCTCGTCGAGCAGGGCCGGACCGGCCGCTGGCGCTCGACGCAGGAGAATTTTTACGTCTTCTACGCGCTAAACGAATTCTACCGGGCCGCCGAAAAGGTCAAGCCGGACTTCCAGGCCGAAATCACGGTCGCGGGCAAGCCCCTGCTCCAGGACATGTTCCGGGCGGTCACTCAGGCCGCTCGGGCTTCGGCGCCGCTCGCCGAATTCAAGACGGCCCAGGACGTTCCGCTCCGATTCGCGAAGATCGGGGCCGGCACTCTCTACTACGGCGCCCGCCTGACCTACGCGCCCAAGAGCGCCCTGGCCCCGCGTGACGAAGGGTTTGCGGTCTACAAGACCCTCACCACGCTCGACGGCAAGCCCGTCGAAGCGATCAAGGCCGGGGCCATCGTCCTCGTGACGCTCCAGGTCGTCGTCCCGAAAGAGAGCCTCTTCGTCGTCGTCGACGACCCGCTGCCCGCGGGCTTCGAGGCGGTCAACGGGACGTTCCTGACCGAGAGCGATGAGGAGCAGCGCCGCCTCAACGCCCTCGTCGAGAAGGACGGCGAGCCCTGGTGGCAGGGCTTCGACCATACCGAGATCCGCGACAACAAGATCCTCCTCTTCGCCGACTCGCTCCTGCCGGGCATCCATACCCACCGCTACCTGGCCCGGGCCCTGACCTTCGGCCAGTTCGCCCTGCCCGGGACGAAGGCGGAAGGGATGTACGAGCCCGAGGTCTTCGGGCGGAGCGTCGAACGGTCGGTGAAGATCGTGAAATGAGGCTGACCCGCGGCCGCCGGGCCGTGCTGTTTGTCCTGCTCGGAACGGTCCTGGCGGTCTGCGTGTCGTTCTACGTCCCCGTCTCCCGGCAGCGCCTCGATCCGATCCCCGTGATTTCCCTCCGCCTCGAAGACCGGGCGGGCGTTCTCCTGCGCGAGGTTCTCTCGGACGAAGGCGGCCGCTGCCGATGGGTCGGGTTGGCCGACATCTCCCCCTCTCTGCTCAAGGCCACGATCGCCGCCGAGGACCGACATTTCCTGACTCATCCCGGCGTGAACCCCTACGCCGTCGTTCGGGCCTTCGTCCAAAACCTCCGGAGCCGGCACGTCGTCTCGGGCGCGTCAACCATCACCCAGCAGGTTGTTCGGAACATCACCCATTTCCGGCGGACGGTCTTCGCCAAGGTGCGGGAAGCGTGGCTGGCCGTCCGCCTGGAGCACACGCTGTCCAAGGACGAGATCCTCGTCCAATACCTGAATCGGATTTCCTACGGGAACCAGGCGCTCGGGATCGAGGCGGCCGCCCGCCTCTACTTCGACAAGCCCGCTTCAGACCTGAGCCTGGCCGAATCGGCGCTCCTCGCGACAATTCCGCGCGCGCCCTCGGAGCTGAATCCCTATCGCAAGCGAGCGGCCGCCCTAAAGCTTCAGCAGGAGCTGTTGCGGCGGATGCGGGACCAGGGCGACGTGCCGGCCGAAGAGATCGATCGGGCCCTCGGCGAAGTTCTCGTCTTGAAGCCGCCCTCGGAGAGCTTCCGGGCGCCCCACTTCTGCGACATGGTCCTGGCCGGGATTCCGCCCGCCGAGCGCCGGGCGCTCTCCGTCATCCGGACCACACTCGACGCCGGCCTCCAAGCGAAGGTCGAAAAGCTCCTGGCGGGGCACGTGGCCGCGATGGAAAAGAAAGGCATCACCAACGCCGCGGCTGTCGTCCTGGACAACGCCTCCGGCGAGATCTTAAGCCTGGCCGGGTCCCGCGATTTCTTCGACGATCGCGACGACGGCCAGGTGAACGGGGTAACGGCCCTCCGCCAGCCGGGCTCGACGATCAAGCCTTTCACATATGCCCTGGCGCTCGAAAAGGGCATGACCGCCGCCACCATCCTCGAGGACGTCCCCACCCAGTTCGCGACGCTCGAGGGGAATTTCGCGCCGGAGAACTACGACGAGAAGTACCACGGTCCGATCCGGCTGCGAAGCGCGCTGGCCAGCTCCTACAACATCCCGGCCGTGTCCGTCCTCCAGACGCTCGGCCCCGACCTTCTCTACCGGCGGCTCAAGGACCTCGAATTCGACAGCCTGCGCAAGCCCGCCGATTTCTACGGCGTGGGGCTGACGCTCGGGAACGGCGAGATCACGCTCCTCGAGCTCGCCCGGGGCTATGCTGCTTTCGCCCGGGGCGGGCTCTATCTCCGGGACGTTTCGATCCGGGCGCTCCGGCGCAAGGACGGCAGGACGGCGGGTCCGCTTCCCGCTCCTCGAGCGCGGCGGGTTTTCAGTCCGGCGGTGGCGTATCTCATCACCCACATCCTCGCCGACGGGGACGCCCGCGTCCCGACGTTCGGCTACAATTCCCCCTTGAACTTCACGTTCCCGGCGGCGGCCAAGACCGGAACGTCGAAGGACTTCCGGGACAACTGGACGGTCGGGTATACGCCCCGATTTACCGTCGGTGTGTGGGCCGGCAATTTCGACGGGCGGCCGATGGAAAACGTCTCGGGCATCTCCGGCGCCGGGCCGCTGTTCCGGGACATTATGCTCCTCCTGAACGAGAGCCGCAAAGAGCCGTTCGCCGAGCCCCCCGGCCTCGTCCACGCCCCGGTCTGTCCGGAGTCGGGTCTTCGCCCTTCGACCCGCTGCCCCCATTCCATCGACGAGATCTTCATCGCCGGCACGGAGCCCTCGACCCTGTGCAGGCTTCCCCACCGGAAGTCTACGACGACCGAGTCGACCGGGTCGCCGATCATCCGGGGCCCGAACGTCCCAAAATCCGTTCTGACCATCGTCGTCCCCCAGGACGGCGACATTTTCAAGCTCGATCCCATTCTGCGCCGGGCTTACCAGACCCTCACCTTGCAGGTCCGCCTCGCCGAAGGGACCGACGTCCGGACGATCGAATGGTGGATCGACGGCCGGAAGGTCGCGGCGGTCGGGTCGCCCTTCCGTTTCTCCTGGAATCTCGCGCCCGGTTCTTATACAATAAGGGCCCGCGGCCTTGCCGCGGGAGGTGTTCTCGAGAGCCCGCCGGTGAAGGTCCAGGTCCTTTTATGACGCCGACCCCCGGACCGGGCCGTTGGGAGGAGGTCCCCGCATGAGGCGACGCAAGGCCCTGCTCGCGCTTGGCGCCCTGGGCGCGGTCGCGCCCCAGTGGCTCGCCGGACGACCCGGTCGTTGCGAACGACCCGGTCGTCGTGGACAACCCGGTTGTCGCGGACAATCGACAAGGAGTCAACGCATGAAAAAAGAAGTCAAGACCGACAAGGCCCCCCAGCCCATCGGCCCCTATTCCCAGGCCATCATCGCCAACGGCTTCGTGTTCTGCTCGGGCCAGATCCCGATCGTCCCCGAAACGAACAGCCTTCTCACCGGCCCGATCGAAGAGCAGACCCGCCAGGTCCTCAAGAACGTGGCCGCGGTCCTTGACGCGGCCGGCTCCTCGCTCGACGACGTGGTGAAGACGACGGTCTTCCTCCAGGACATGAACGATTTCGCGGCCATGAACAAAGTCTACGGCGAAGCCTTCAAGACCCCGTTCCCGGCCCGCGCCGCCGTCCAGGCGGCCCGCCTCCCCCGGGACGTCAAGGTGGAGATCGAGGTTGTCGCCCTCGTGAAGTGATCTCGATTTCCGAATACGGGATCGGCCGCGAGACCCACCATGCCCCTTTACGAATTCTGCTGCCAAGCCTGCCACCGGCGCTTCGAATCCCTCGTCCGGATCGGAGGGGAGCCGGATGTCCGCTGCCCTCATTGCGGAGCGGCCGGGGTCCGCAAGCTCCTTTCGGCCTTTGGCATCGGCGGGGGAGCGAGCCGGATCAAGGCCTCCGGGAGCGGCTGCTCCTCGTGCTCGAGCTCGTCCTGCAGCACCTGCCACTGATCGCCGGACCGAGATGAAGGACATCCGGATCGGGGTCGATACCGGCGGCACATTCACGGACTTCGTGATCTTCGCCGGAGGCCGCGTCCTCACCCTCAAGCTGCCCTCCACGCCGGCAGACCCGTCCCGGGCCATCCTCCAGGGCCTGGGCGAATTCCTCGAGAAGGGCGGCGCTCCGACGGTCATCCACGGAACGACCGTCGCGACGAACGCCCTTCTCGAGCGCAAGGGCGCCCGGATCGCGCTAATTACAACGCGCGGATTCGAGGACATCCTGGCCATCGGCCGCCAGACCCGCCGACACCTCTACAGCCTCCGGGGCGAGCGGCGGGCACCGATCGTCGAACCCGGGATGAGCTTCGGCCTGGACGAGCGGATGACGGCCGGCGGCGAATCCGTCCGCTCCCCGAGGCGGGCGGAGATCCGGGCCGTCCTCGACCGGATCGCGGCGCGCGGCGCGGAGGCCGTGGCCGTCTCCCTCATCAACGCCTACGCCGATCCCCGGCACGAGGACCTCGTGGCCGAGGAGATCCGCAAGCGCGGCGGACTGGCCTCCATCTCGAGCCGCCTCCTGCCCGAGTACCGGGAATACGAGCGGACGTCCACGACCGCGGTCAACGCCTATCTCATGCCGATCCTCCACCGCTATCTTTCCTCCCTCGAACAAAACATCGGCCGGGCGGAGCTCCGGATCATGCAGTCCAACGAAGGCTACATCTCCGCGGCCAAGGCCAAGGCCGAGCCGATCCGAACCGCGCTGTCGGGTCCGGCGGGCGGCGCCGTCGCTTCGCTCCACATCGCCCGAGCCGCGGGCTTCCCGAACGTGGTCAGCTTCGACATGGGGGGAACCTCGACCGACGTTTCTTTGATCGAGGGTCGGCTCCGGCGGACGAGCGAAAACGCGATCGGCGACTTTCCGGTGCGCGTGCCGATCATCGACATCCATTCCGTGGGCGCGGGGGGAGGCTCGATCGCCTCGGTGGACTCCGCGGGCTCGCTCCGGGTCGGGCCCCGGAGCGCCGGCGCCGAGCCGGGACCGGCCTGCTACGGCCGGGGCGAGCTTCCGACCGTCACCGACGCCAACCTCATCCTGGGCCGCATCGATCCGGATTTCTTCCTGGGCGGCAAGATGAAGATCTTGCCCGAGCGAAGCTTCGCCGCCGTGGGCCGGATCGCGGCCGCGATCGGAAAATCCGTCCTCGCCACCGCCCAGGGCATCGTCGATGTGGCCAACATCAACATGGAGAAGGCCATCCGGGTCATCTCCATCGAACGCGGCTTCGACCCCCGCGAGTTCGCCCTGTTCTCTTTCGGGGGGGCCGGCGGCATGCACGCCGCCGACATGGCCTCCCACCTCCAGATGAAGGCCGTCCTCGTGCCGGCCAACGCCGGCGTCCTCTCGGCGTTCGGCCTTCTCCTAGCCGACTCCGTCAAGGACTATTCGCGGTCCGTCCTCCGGACCCTCGACCGCGTCCGGGCGACCGAGCTCGACCGCCTTTTCCGCGAGTTCGATCGGCGGGGCCTGCGGGACATGAAGGAGGACGGCTTCGGGCCGGAGGCGGTTGTCTTCGAGAAGTCCCTGGATATGCGTTACCTGGGGCAATCCTATGAGATCAACCTCCCCTACCGCGGCCGGCCGATCGAGACCCTGCGATCCGAATTCAACCGCCGGCACCGGAAATTGTATTCCTACATCCATCCTGACGCCCCGGTCGAGATCGTCAACGTCCGATTGAAGGTCCGCGGCCTGACCCCGAAATTCAAGTTGCGGAAGATCGCCCCCCCCCGGTCGGCCGATCCCAGCCGGGCGATCCTGAAACGGCAGCCCCTTCATTACGGAGGGCGCGCCTTCCGGGCCGAGGTCTACGACCGGGCGGGGCTCGTCCCCGGTGTTCGCCTCCGGGGTCCGGTCCTGGTCGCGGACTTCGGGTCGACGAGCTTCCTGCCGCCCGGCTTCAGCCTCCGCGTGGACCCCTATTTGAACCTCATCCTCCGCGAGGACGGCCGCCGATGAGGACCTTCGACCCGATCGAAATCGAAATCTTCAAGAACACGTTCGTCTCCATCGCCGAGGAGATGGGCGCCGTCCTCGGCCGGACCGCCCTATCGCCCAACATCAAGGAGCGCAAGGATTTCTCCTGCGCCCTCTTCAATCGGAAGGGCGAGACGCTGGCCCAGGGCTCGCACATCCCGGTCCACCTCGGGGCCATGCCCCTCTCGGTCCAGGCCGCTCTCCGGGCCATGACGTTCGCCGACAACGACCTCGTCCTCCTCAACGACCCCTACCACGGCGGCACGCATCTGCCCGACATCACCTGCATCGCCCCGGTCTTCATCGACGGCCGCCTCGAGTTCTTCGCCGCGAACCGGGCCCACCATTCCGACGTGGGCGGCATGTCGCCCGGCAGCATGCCGCTCGCCACTGAGATCTTCCAGGAGGGGCTCATCCTCCCGCCGCTCAAGATCGTGAGCCGAGGCCGCCTCGACGATGAACTCCTGCGGCTCATCCTGGCCAACGTCCGCACGCCCGAGGAGCGCAAGGGCGACCTCCTGGCCCAGATCGCGGCCTGCGAGAAGGGCAAGCAGAGGATCCGCGAAGCGGTCCGGAAATACGGCCGGGCCAAGATCTCGAGCTACGCCGACCTGATCCAGGACTACACCGAGGCTTTCCTCCGCAAAACGATCCGCGAGATCCCCGACGGCGATTACAGTTTCACCGACCATCTCGACGACGACGGGATCACGGAGGCGCCGGTAAAAATCGCGGTCACGATCCGCATACGGGGTAGCCGGGCCGTCGTTGATTTCCGCGGCTCGTCGCCCCAGGTCCGGGGCGGGGTCAACGCCAACGCCGCCGTCACCCTCTCCGCCGTCCTCTACGTCTTCCGCTCGCTGATCGAGGAGGACATCCCGTTCAACACCGGTCTGATGCGGCCGATCGACATCATCGCCCCCCCGGGCCTAATCGTCAGCGCCCAGTTTCCTGCCGCTACCGCGGCTGGGAACGTCGAGACGTCGCAGCGGATCGTGGACGTCCTGCTGGGAGCGCTGGCCCGGGCCATCCCCGACCGGATCCCGGCCGCGAGCTCGGGGACGATGAACAACATCGCCCTCGGCGGATACGATCCGGCGAGGAAGCGGAATTTTGCGTATTACGAAACGATCGGCGGGGGCATGGGCGCTAGCCTCGACCTTCCGGGACTGAGCGGCGTCCACACCCACATGACGAACTCGCTCAATACGCCCCTCGAAGCGCTCGAGCACTATTTTCCGTTCCGCATCCGCCGCTACGCCCTGCGGCGGGGGTCGGGCGGGGCGGGCCGGAACGCGGGCGGGGACGGCCTCGTCCGCGAATACGAATTCGCCCTTCCGGCCGACGTCACCATCCTGTCCGAACGCCGGACCTTCGCCCCGTACGGCCTGAGGGGCGGCCGGCCGGGTGTTCCGGGCCGCAATACGCTCATCGCGGCCGGCCGGGCGGTCCGCCTGAAGTCCAAGGCCAGCTTCCGGGTCGAGCCCGGGGACATCCTCCGCATCGAAACACCGGGAGGCGGCGGCTACGGTCCGCCGCCGAAGAGGAAAAGGAAATGACCAAGAGAATCGCCGTCATCATGGCCGCGCTCCTCCTGCCGGCGGCGGCCGCCGAAGCGGCCTTCCATCTCGGGCTCCGGGGCGGGTACACCCTGTTCATGGACAAAAGCTACGCCGGCGCGCCCGCCTACGGGCTGAGCCTGGGATTCGACCTCGCCCGCAATCTTAGCCTGGAGCTCAGCGGCACGCGCTTCGAGAGTTCCGTAACCGCTTCGGCCGACGGCCTGAGCGCGGGGCGGCTGGCCCTGATGCCCCTCGAGATCGCGGTCGAAGCCCGATTCCCGCTCGGCGACGGGAAACTCGCGGCCTTCGGCGGCTTCGGCGGAGGGTTCGGCTTCACCTCCTTCACGTTAGATTCGACCTCCGCGGCGGGCTGGACCGCGGTGGGCTTTGCCGTCGCCGAAAAAGTGCAGTCCACGGCCTGCCTGTGCGCGGCCGCCGGTCTCGAGTACGCCGTGAGCCGGACTTCGGTCCTGCGCCTGGAGGCGCGCTATCGCCTGATGAAGCCGTCGGGGACCTGGTCGATCACGGACCTCCTAAGCGGCGAAAAGATTTCGGGAACGCTGGACAAATTGAGCCTGGATTCGCTTACGATCGGCCTGGCCGTCCGGATGGGGTTGTAACATGGACACGCGATACTCATCTCCCAAATCTCTCCGGCGGGCGCGGTTATTCCTTCGGTTCGCTCTTTGCGGCGCGGCGGCGGTCCTGCTCGTTTCCGGGACCGGATGGCGCCGCAGCCCCGAGGCGTTTCGGTTCGCCGGACGGGAAGAATTCTCGGAATCTATCGGAAATCCAAAATTGGCCTCCGTCCTCACCCGGCTGGCCGGGATCCGGGACTCCCAGGGAGAGTCCGCCGCGGAAGCCTTCGCCCGCATCTGCAAAATCGATTACCGCGACGGCTCGGTCCGCGTGGTGGCGGCGGCAAACGCCTCGCCGGCCGCGATGTCCGGGGAGGCAGCCGCCTCGATCCTCCGGGCCCGCATCGAATTCCTGGGCGGCCGCGTCGAGACCCGATCCCGGAACCTCATCCAGGCGTTCCTTCCGCTCGATGCCCTCGAAGGCCTGGCCGGCGACGCCTTGGTGAAATATGTCCGCCTCCCGCTCCATCCGATCAAGCTCCAGGTCACGAGCGAAGGCGTTTCGCGGACGGGGGCGGACAAGTGGAGGACTATTCCAGCCTATCGGACCGGCGCGGCGGCCAAGATCTGCATCCTCGACATCGGGTTCCTGGGCTACGAGAGCCTGCTCGGCTCGGAGCTCCCCTCCTCCGTCACGGCCCGCTCGTTCCGGTCCGACGGCGACATCGCCGCGGGCGAGGACCATGGCACCGCTTGCGCGGAGATCGTGCACGACATGGCCCCTGACGCCCAGCTCTGGCTCGTGAATTTCGACACGGACGTCGAAGAGAGCGCGGCCGTGGACTGGCTCGCCCAGCAGGGCGTCCAGGTCATCTCCTATTCGCTCGGCTGGTACAACGCCGGCGCGGGCGACGGCACGGGCCCGATCTGCGCCGACGTGGAATATGCCGCCTCCCGGAACATCCTCTGGTGTTCGGCTGCGGGCAACGCGGCCACCGACCACTGGGAAGGTCAATTTAATGATCCGGACGGCGACGGCTGGCTCAATTTCGCCGGGACAACCCGCTATTTAGAATTTCATGTTGCGGCCTATGACGATGTCGGCGTCTCGTTGAACTGGAAGGATTGGGGGATCTGGAACGGGTGGGACTATAACGGATCGAACCAGGATTATGACCTCTACCTGTACCTTAAGCAGGGAACCACTTATCAGCTCGTAGACAAGTCGACGAACGCCCAGACGGGTTCCCAATGGCCCGTCGAGGACATCTACGGCTGGTATACGGACCACGATGCGGTCTGGGCGGTGTCCATCAAAAAGGTGAGCGGCTCGAAACCCGTCAATCTTGAGCTATTCACCTCCGGCAACGACCAGGCCATCTCCTACGCCGTCGCGGCCCACAGCCTCGTCGTCCCGGCCGATTCGGCCTCGGCCATCGCGGTCGGCGCCACGGACTGGGAAGACGATTCCTACCATTATTACAGCTCCCAGGGGCCGACGCACGACGGACGTCTCAAGCCCGATCTGACGGCCCCGTCGGGCGTTTCGACGGCGACCTATGGCAAGTGGAATTTCTACGGGACATCGGCCTCGGCGCCCCATGTCGCGGGCGCCTGCGGCCTCCTGCGCGGCCTGACGCCGTTCTCCGTCAAACAGGTCCGCGCTCTCCTCGAGGAACGGGCGGTCGACCTCGGCCCCGCCGGGCCCGACTATGAGTTCGGATACGGCCGATTGAACCTAAAAAAATGACGGTCGGAAGGGGTCTTCCCCTCCGAGTTGACCGAAGTTCTCCGGTCGGACGGCCCGCACGCCGCGGGCGAAGGAGGTGCCGCCATGTCGCGTTCCCGCCTGCGGCCGGACCATCAGGAAATGACTTTTTTCAGCTTGGCTTTTTCAATCAGAAGCTGGCCCTGGTAGGACACATAGTTCAGGAGGATCAGGACGCGGTCCTGGCCGGACAGGTTCTTCTTGAAGACGCCACGCAGGCCCTTGAGCGGGCCCTCGGCGACTTCGATCTGGTCGCCGAGCTCGGGTTCGAGGCCGTGCTTGGCGAGCTCGATGAATCCGTCGACTTCGCGGGCCCGGATTTCGGATAGGACCTCGTCGTCGAGCGGTACCGGCCCGACATCGTTCCCCACGATGCGTTTGACACCGCGGGTGTACTTGACCAGTTTGTATTGTTCGGGGTTGTCGAACCGGACGAATTCATAGCCCGGAAAGAAGGGTTTGGTCCGCCCGCCCTCCTGGTATTTCGGGCTATACACCTCGATCCCGCCGGCCTGGAAGAGCCGCTCGACCTGGGACTCCTTCTTCGGCTTGGTGTTGAGAACGAACCAGCGGACCATGCTAGATTTTCACGGCTTCTTCGATCTTGGCCGGGGTCTTGGGAATGGGTTTGCCCAGTAGGCGGTGGCCGTCCTTAGTGATGAGGACGTCGTCCTCGATCCGGATCCCGCCGAAATTCCGATAGCGGCCCAGCTTGTCGTACGCGATGAAGTCGAGGAACTTGTTTTCTTTCTTCCACTTGTCGATCAAGGCCGGAATGAAGTAGATCCCGGGCTCGACGGTCATGACATGGCCTTCCCGCAGCTCTTTGGCCATCCGGAGATAGGCCAGGCCGAACTGGGCGCTCCGCTGGATGCTCTCGTCGTAGCCGACGAAGTTCTCCCCGAGGTTTTCCATATCGTGGACGTCCAGGCCGAGCATATGGCCGAGGCCGTGGGGGAAGAACAGGGCGTGCGCGCCCTGGAGAACGGCTTCCTCGACATCGCCCTTCATCAGGCCGAGGGCCTTGAGCCCTCCGGCGATGACCCGGGCCGTCAGGAGATGGATGTCGCGGTACCGCACGCCCGGCTTCATCGATTTGATGGCGGTCTCCTGGGCTTTGAGGACGATCTCGTAGACCTCTTTCTGGGCGCTTGCGAATTTCCCGCCGACCGGGACGGTTCGCGTGATGTCCGCGGCATAGCCCAGGGGCGACTGTCCACCGGCGTCCACAACCAGGAGGTCGCCTTTTTTCAGCTTGTTGGAATGGGAATGGTTGTGCAGGATCTGACCGTTCTTGGTCAGGATGGTCGGAAAGGCGGTCAGGCCGCCGTCGGCGATGGCCAGGCCGTCGATCCGGCCGGCGATGTCCTTCTCGAAGATGCCGGGCTGGGCCATGTGCATGGCCGAGACATACATCTTGAAGGTCGTCTTGAGGGCGAGCTCGATCTGAGCGACTTCCTCGTCGGACTTGAGCGACCGCTGGGCCGCGATAGCCTTGGTCAGGCCGGGCGAGGCCTTGGTCTTGGCTTCCTCCGGTTTGATCCCGAGGAGCGCTTCGATCCTTAGGAAGGTTTCGGGACGGTAGGGCGGCAGATAGTGGACCGGTCTCCCCTTCGCCAGGGCGTCCCGCAGCAGGCCCGCCAGGTCCTTGAGGGGCGCGGTCAGCTTGATGCCGACCGCGACGGCCCGCTCCTGGACCGTCGGGAGGTATCCCATCCAAATGACGTCTTCGATGTCGATGTCGTCCCCGAAGAGGGTGTCCTTCTTTTCATCCACGTCGATGACCGCGGCCAACTTCGGCGTATCCAAGCCGAAAAAATAGAGGAAGGTGCTGTCCTGGCGGAAGGGGTAGGTGTTCGCCGCGTAATTCATGGGGCTGTCGTCGTTTCCGAGGAGCAAGATCAGTCCGTTCTGTACTTGCTTCTTCAGGAAGTCGCGTCTTCGGATATAGGTCTTCGCCTCAAACATGGGATCTCCTTTCGCCGGAATCGACGGGCCTTGGGGCGTGGTCATGGAGGAATGTAACAAAAATCAGGAGCGGAAGTCAATTTGGAGGCGACATTTGGAGGGGAAGACCCCTTCCAAATGAGGCCCCGCGCCTCATCTATAGGGGGAAAATCGGATTCGGGATGGTAGCGGGGGTTGGATTTGAACCAACGACCTCCGGGTTATGAGCCCGACGAGCTACCAGGCTGCTCTACCCCGCAATCACGAAGGCATTATAGCAAAAAAATCCCGTTTGTCAAAACATTCTTGCCGTCCGCGATTCCGAAAATTTCCTTGACGGCGGTCGACCCAAAAAATATAATGAGGCAATCGAAAAATGATGATCATCGTATTTTTTGCGCTGGCCGTGATTTGCACGGGTTCCGTGCTGGGTATGATCATCTCCCGCAACCAGGGCACGAGCGCCCTCCTCCTCGTTCTGGCGTTCGCCTCGCTCGGCGGCCTGTTCGGCCTCCTCGGGGCGGGGTTCCTGGCTGTCGTGCAGGTCATCATTTACGCCGGGGCCATCATGGTCCTGTTCATCTTCGTGATCATGATGATCAACCTCCGCGAGGGCATCGTCCCGGAGAAGAGGACTTGGACGATCGTCCTGTCCTGCGCCATGGCCCTCGTCATCCTCGGGGAAATCGTCTTCGCTGCGCGCGGGGTCGCTCCCGAGGCCCCCCCTGCGCTAGCTGGGGTGTCGCCCACGGAGCTCGGCCGTCTGTTGTTCACGAAATATCTCTATCCCTTCGAGATCACCTCGGTCCTGATTCTGGCCGCCCTCGTCGGGGCCATCGTCCTGGTGAAGAAGAGGGAGCCATGACCGTCCCGGCCTCCTACTTTTTCATCCTGAGCATCGTCCTGTTTGTCCTGGGAATCGTAGCCTTCTTCGTCAAGCGGGACCTCATCTCCCAGTTCATGGCCGTCGAGGTCATGCTCAACAGCGCCAACCTGGCCTTTCTGGCCCTCGCCAAGGCGGCCGCATTCGCGGACGCCCAGGCCGTCGTGTTCTTCATCATCACCGTGGCGGCCGCCGAAGCCTCGATCGGCCTAGCCATCGTCCTCGTTATCTTCCGCCGGAAGAAATCCATCCGCACCGCCGACCTGGACTCGATGAAAGGCTGACATGACGGACCTCTTCTGGCTCATCCCCTTCCCGCCCGCCCTGAGCGCCCTCGTCCTCATCCTCTTCGGGCGCGTCCTGTCCAAGAGGTGGGTGACGATCCAGGCCTGCGGAGCCGTGCTCGTCTCGTTCGGCTTGTCGCTTCTCTCGTTCGGCGGGCTCCTCGGCGCCTCGGCCGAAGGATTGCCGCTCATCAAAACGTTGTTCCCCTGGATCCGGGCCGGCGCCTTCCGCGCCGATTTCGCCTTCCAGTTCGATCCGCTCTCGGCGGTGATGGTCCTCGTCGTCACGGGCGTAGGTTTCCTGATCCATGTCTATTCCGTCGGGTACATGTCCCATGACAAGGGCACCACCCGCTTCTTCTCCTACATGAACCTCTTCATGTTCGCCATGCTGATCCTGGTCCTGGCCTCGAACATGGTCCTGATGTTCGTCGGCTGGGAGGGCGTCGGCCTGTGTTCGTATCTGCTCATCGGCTTCTGGTTCGAGAAGAAATCCGCCGCCGACGCCGGTAAAAAGGCGTTCATCGTCAACCGGATCGGGGATGCCGGGTTCCTGCTCGGCCTTCTCTTTCTGTTGACCGTGGTCGGGACGTCGGACTTCACGGCGATCAGCGGCGCCGTCCAGAGCGGCGCGATCGGCGCCGGGCTGGCGACGCTCATCGCTATCCTTCTGTTCATCGGAGCGACGGGCAAGTCCGCCCAGATCCCGCTCTACATCTGGCTGCCGGATGCCATGGAGGGCCCGACCCCCGTCAGCGCCCTGATCCATGCCGCGACGATGGTCACGGCGGGAGTCTACATGGTCGCCCGGTTGAATCCCCTTTTCAGCCTGTCCGTCCCGGCCGGGAACGTCGTCGCGATCATAGGGGCCGCGACCGCCGTCTTCGCCGCCACCATGGCCCTGACCCAGAACGACATCAAGCGGGTCCTGGCCTATTCCACGATCTCCCAGCTCGGATACATGTTCCTCGGCTGCGGCGTCGGGGCCTATGCCGCCGGGATCTTCCATCTCGCGACCCACGCCTTTTTCAAGAGCCTGCTCTTCCTTTCGGCCGGGAGCGTCATCCACGCTTTGTCCGGCGAGCAGGACATGCGGAAGATGGGCGGGCTCAAGAAATACCTGCCGCGCACCTACAAGCCGTTCCTGGTCGGGGCGATCGCCATTTCGGGCGTGCCTTTCCTGTCCGGGTTCTTCTCCAAGGACGCGATCCTGACCTCGGCTTTCGCCCAGGGCCGCTATATCCTCTGGGGCCTCGGCCTGGCCGGGGCGATCATGACCGCGTTCTATATGTTCCGGCTGATCTTCCTGACCTTCCATGGCGAGGAGCGGCTGACGCCGGAGGCCAAGCTCCATCTGCACGAATCTCCCAAGGTGATGACGGTCCCCTTGGCCATCCTGGCCGTCTTCTCGGTCATCGCCGGCTATGTCGGCCTACCGGCCATTTTCGGCGAGCGCGCGGACCTCTTCCGCCGCTTCCTCGAACCCGTGATCAAGCCGGCCGGAGAAGGCCATCTCTCGCTCGGCACGGAAGGCCTGCTGATCCTGGCTTCGGTCGCGGCGGCGTTTCTCGGGATCGTGATCGCGTATTGGTTCTATCTCCGGAATCCCCGTGTCCCCCAGACCCTGGCCGCCCGGTTCCCCGGCGTGTACAAACTCCTCACCAATAAATATTTCGTGGACGAGGCCGTCGGGGCCGTCATCATCCGGCCCCTGCTCCGGGGTTCGGAGCTCGTCTATACCGGCTTCGATCTGAAGGTCATCGACGGCGCCCTCAACGGTTCGGCCGCGGCGGCCGGGTTCTTCGGCAAGGTCCTGAGCGTTTTCCAGACCGGGTTCGTCAAGGATTACGCGGTTGCCTTCCTGCTGGGCGTCGCCGTCATTCTCGGAGTCCTCTTGTTCTAAGACCATGAGCATCCCCATCCTGAGCCTCGTCACGTTCGTTCCTCTCCTGGGGGCCGTCCTGCTCATCTTCCTGCCGAGGGAGCGCAAGACCCTTCTCTATAGCGTGGCCCTGACGCTCTCCCTTTTCGTCTTCGCAGCCTCTCTTTTCCTGTATTTCCGGTTCGACGCCGCGGCGGCCGGACCGCAATTCGTCGAAAAATCCGCCTGGCTGGGCTTCGGCATCCAATATCATCTGGGGATTGACGGCATCAGCCTGTTCCTGGTGCTCCTCACGACCTTCCTCGTGCCGATCGTCATCCTCGCCTCGTGGAGCTACATCCAGGACCGGATCAAGGAATACCTGATTTTCATGCTCCTTCTGGAGACCGGCATCCTGGGCGTCTTCCTCTCGCTCAACCTCTTCCTCTTCTATGTGTTCTGGGAGGCCGCCCTCATTCCGATGTACTTCCTGATCGGCATCTGGGGCGGCAAGCGCCGCGTTTACGCCACCATGAAGTTCGTCCTCTTCACGATGTTCGGCAGCCTCCTGATGCTGGCTGCGATCTTCACCCTGTCTTCGCTCTTCTTCAAGGCGACCGGGACGTATTCCCTGAACGTCTTCGAACAGGCGCGGATGGTCCTCAATCCCCGCCTTCAGACCTGGCTCTTCCTGGCCTTCGGCCTGGCGTTTGCCATCAAGGTCCCGATGTTCCCCTTCCACACCTGGCTGCCCGACGCCCATGTCGAGGCGCCGACGGGAGGCTCGGTTCTTCTGGCCGCGTTGCTCCTCAAGATGGGCTCCTACGGGTTCATCCGGTTCGCGATCCCCCTCTTCCCGGACGCGGTCGAGACGTTTCTTCCGGCGCTGTCCGTCCTCTGCCTCATCGGGATCATCTACGGGGGCCTCATGGCCCTGATCCAGAAGGATGTCAAGTCGCTCGTCGCCTACTCGAGCGTCAGCCACATGGGGCTGGTCATGCTCGCCGTCTTCTCCCTCAACGTCGAGGGAACGCTCGGCGCGATCTACCAGATGCTGAACCACGGCCTGAGCACCGGCGCGCTGTTCCTGGCGGTCGGCATCCTCTACGAGCGGGCCCATACCCGGGCGATCAAGGACTTCGGCGGGGTCAGCAAGCAGATGCCGGTCTTTTCCGCCTTCTTCTTGATCGCCATCCTGTCCTCGGCCGGCCTGCCGGGCCTGAACGGGTTCATCGGAGAGATCAGCTGCCTCTATGGGATCTTCGCGGCCAACAAGATCTACGCCGTTCTGGCCATGACGACGGTCATCCTGGGCGCCGCGTATCTCCTGTGGATGTTCCAGCGGGTCATGCAGGGCCCCATCACCAACGAGAAAATCCTGTCGTTCCGCGATATGGGCCGCCGCGAAATCCTCTATTTCGCGCCGATCGTCGTTCTGATGTTCTGGATGGGGATTTCGCCCCAGACCTTCCTGGGGAAAATGGAGGCGTCGGTCACGGCCTACGTTCAGCGGATCAAAGGCCGCGAGCGGGTGTTCGTCCAGAAGCCCGGCCCCTCGCCTGCGGCTCGCCGCATCGACGTCCGGGAGGCGCTCTCGCGATGAACGTCACCGCCGCGCTCCTCCCCCTCCTGATCGTCGTCGTCGGCGCCATTCTCGTCCTGCTCCTCGAAGCGTTCTGGAAACGGACCGACAAGACCCCGCTGGCGATGCTGTCGATCGCCGCGATTCTGGGAAGCGCGGCGGCCGCGGTGCGGCTGTGGGGCGCGGGCGCCTCGGCGTTCGGGGGCATGCTCCGCCTCGACGATGCGGCCCTGGTCTTCACGATGATCTTCTTCGTCACGGTCGTCTTCACGATCCTGATCGCGCTCCGCTACCTCCCCCGTCAGAACGCGAACTTCGGGGAGTTCTACGGACTCCTGCTCCTCGCCCTGGCCGGCCTCATGATTATGGTCTCCTCGCCCAACCTGATCGTCGTCCTTCTCGGCCTCGAAACCCTGTCCGTGGCGAGCTACGCCCTGGCCGGCTTGAAGCGCGACGACGACAAGGCGCTGGAGGCCGCAATCAAGTATTTCCTCATGGGCAGCTTCGCCAGCGGCTTCCTCATCTTCGGCCTCGCCCTCCTCTTCGGCATGGCCCATACGCTCGAGATTCCGGGCGTGACGGCCGCGTTCGCCGCCCCCGAAGGCGCGACCCTTCTCGGCCTTGCCGGACTTGTCCTGGTCCTCATCGGATTCGCCTTCAAGATCGCCCTGGTCCCCTTCCACATGTGGTCGCCCGACGTTTATCAGGGGGCCCCGACGCCCGTCACGGCGTTCTTCGTGGTCGGGCCGAAGGCCGCCGGCTTCGCCATCCTTTTCAAGCTCGTCGCCCCCTATGCGCCCCAGGCCCTGCGATCGCAGAAGATCCTGACCATGCTGGGGGTCCTGGCCGCCCTGACGATGCTCGTCGGGAGCCTGACCGCCCTCCGCCAGCGGAACGTGAAGCGCCTCCTCGCCTATTCGAGCATTGCCAACGCCGGCTATATGATGCTGGCCGTCATTTCGGGGGACGGCGCCGGGCTGATGTTCTTCCTGGCCGCCTACCTCTTCATGAGCTTCGGCGCCTTCGGCTCGCTCATCGCCATGGGCGGCGGCGGCCGGGAGTTCCACGAGCTCGAGGATTTCGCCGGCATAGGATTCAAGTATCCCTGGATCGGGGGCTTGTTCTCGATTTTCCTCATCGCCCTCGCCGGGTTCCCTCCCCTGGGCGGGTTCCTGGCCAAATATTATGTCTTCAGCGAGGCGGTCAAGAAGGGGCTGACGCCGCTCGTCTTGATCGGTCTGCTGGCCAGCTTGATTTCGGCCTATTATTATCTGCGGATCATCGTCTTCATGTACATGCGCGAGCCCGAGCGGGACATCGACCTCGATGTCGAAAACCCGGCGCTCTACCTCGTCCTCTTTCTCTGCCTCTACGGCGTCCTTCAGCTCGGACTGTTTCCGGGCAACGTCCTCTTCGTCTTCAAGCAGGCCGCGGCCTCGCTATTTCTGTAGTATTCGAAAGGTGTAAGGAGGATCCATGAAAAAACACCTGATCGTCGCTGTGTTGGTGCTTTGCATCGTCCCGGCGTCCTTCGCGACGCTCGTGACGAACATGAACCAAAGCGCCATGTATCTCCGGCTGCTCTCGCGGAACGCCTCGACCGACGTCGACGCGGTCTACTACAATCCGGCCGGATTGACGTCCCTCAAGGACGGCTGGCACATCGGCCTGAACAACCAGACCGTGCTCCAGACCAAGACCGTCAAAAACGAATTTCCGCTTCTCAACAACGGCACGTACGACGGCAAGGTCAACGTCCCCTTCTTCCCCGATCTGTTTCTGGCCTACAAGAAGGGCCCCCTCGCCCTGTCATTCGGCTTCGGCCCCGCGGCGGGCGGAGGCACGGCCGATTTCGCGCGCGGCCTGCCCTCCTTCGAATGGCAGTACGCCACCCTGCCGGGCATGATCTCGGGCATGGGAATTCCGACTACGAAGTATTCCGCGGACATCGCTTTCAAGGGGAGTTCGATCGACCTCGGCTTCCAGTTCAACGTCTCTTACGCGTTCAACGACATGATCTCGGGCGCGATCGGGGCGCGCTATATCTCCGCCAAGAATACGTACACGGGGCATATCCAGAACGTCATGGTCAACCCGCTTTTTCCCCCTTACGGTTTAACGGGGGGCATGATCAAGGCCAGCGCGTTTTTCACGACCGTCGGCCAGACCGCCTACGCGGCCATGATGGGCGACAAGTCCGTGGACGCCGAGCAGACCGCCACCGGATTCACCCCCATCATCAGCCTGAATTTCACGCCGATGGCGGGCCTGAACATCTCGGCCAAGTATGAGTTCAACACGAAGCTCGAGTTCACGAACGCCACCAAGATCGACGACACCGGCCTGTTCCCCGACGGGGCGACGGAACGACACGATATCCCCGCCTTCCTGTCCCTGGGCGCGGAATGGATGGTCCTGCCCGAGCTCAAGGCGACGGCCTCCTTCAATTACTTCTTCGACAAGAACGCGAATTGGGCGGGCCGCGAGGCGTTCGTCAACTCCAATTCCTTCGACCTGGCGGTCGGCTTCGAATACGCCCTGTCGAACATGTTCCTGCTCAGCGCCGGCTATCTGCACACCCAGTTCGACCTGGCGCCCGGCTACCAGTCCGACCTGGCCCACGACATGGGCGCCGACACGTTCGGCGGCGGGTTCCGGATCAAGCTCAGCCCGGCCTTCGACATCGATCTGTCGGCCATGAATGTCGGCTACAAGACCGACCAGAAGTCGATCACCTACCTCACCTCGACCGGCGCCAACCTCGGCGCCTACCTGGAGCACTATTCCCGGAAGACGTTCGCCTTCGCCCTGGCGTTGAACTTCCACCTGTAAGAACGCAGACGGTCGAAACCGACAGGGGCCCGGCGCCGACCGGCGATGGGCCCCCGTGTCTTTATTTTCCGGAGGAGTCCCAACTTCCCTTCTTTGGAAAAGGGCGATGCGTTGTGAGCCCCTGCCGCTCGAAGCCGCGACCCCCCTCTGTCGGTTTTTTTCTCCACCGTTTGACCGGATTCAGCGAATCATATAATCTGGCGCCATGGCCAAGGTCTTCGATGCCGCCGTCGTCGGAGGCGGGGCGGCCGGACTCACGGCCGCGATCACGGCCGCCCGGCGGGGACGATCCGTAGTGATCCTCGAACGGATGCCGCGGCTGGGCAAGAAAATCCTCGTCACGGGCGGCGGCCGCTGCAACCTCGTCAATGAGGTCCTCGACCCCGCGTCCTACAGCTCGACATCCGACGACATCGTCGCGGCGGTTCTCGGCCGGTTCGGGTCCCTGCCCATCCGCCTTTTCTTCAAGGGATTGGGCTTGGAGACCATCGCCGAAAGCGATGGACGTATCTTTCCGGCCACCAACCAGGCCGCCTCGGTGCTGAAGGTCCTCGAGATGGAGATCGCCGGGCGGGGCGTCGCGGTTGAGTTTAACTTCGATGTCGTGCGGATCGACGTCCAGCGCGACGGCTTCCTGCTACAGGCCGGGGACGGCCGAAAAATGGAAGCCCGGGCGGTCATCCTCGCCGCCGGAGGAAAGTCCTATCCCGCTTTGGGCTCGAACGGCAGCGGGTATCGACTGGCCGAGGCCTTCGGCCATCATCTCGTTCCCCCGGTCCCGAGCGCCGTTCCGCTCCTCGTCAAAGACCGGCTGAGCCATCTTCTCCAGGGTCAGAGGATCCGGGCCCGGGCGACCGCGCTCGTGGACGGAACCGCGCGCGAAACAGCCGAAGGAGACGTCCTCTTCGCGGCCTACGGTCTTTCGGGGACCGCGATCCTCGACGTGAGCGATAGCCTCTCCCTGGCTCTCCACCGGGAGCACGGCCGCCGGACCGACGTCGCACTCGACCTGGTGCCTTTTCTCAGGCGAGATGATCTCGCCTCCGAATTCGCCTCGCGCCTCCGGTCCGGATGGGCGGTCGCGGACCTGATTTCGGGAATCCTCCCCGAGAAGTTCCGGATCATGATCGGCGAAATCCTCCCGGGCAAGCCCCAGGACCCCGAGGCCGGCGCAGCGGCCCTCGCCTCCGCGCTCAAGAACAAGATCTTCTCCGTCCAGGGAACAAGGGGCTGGAACGAAGCGGAATTCACCTCCGGAGGCATCGACGCCCGGGAGGTCGATCCCCGGACGATGCAATCCCGCTATCGCCAAGGGCTATATCTGGCCGGGGAGCTCCTCGACGTCCAAGGCAAACGAGGCGGCTATAATCTGGCCTGGGCCTGGGCCTCCGGCTACGTGGCCGGCGATTCCGTCTAAACGGAGGCCGAGGCGCGCTTTCTTGGAACGGACCGCGAACCCGAACATGAAAAATATCCTGGCCGATTTGACCGAATCCCAAAAAGAGGCCGTGACGCACGGGGCCGGCCCCCTTCTCGTCCTGGCCGGGCCGGGGTCGGGCAAGACCCGGGTCATCACCCGGCGGATCGCTTGGCTGATTTCGTCCGGCGTCCCGCCCCACCGCATCCTGGCGGTCACGTTCACGAACAAGGCGGCCGAGGAGATGAGATCGCGCCTCCGGGCGATGGACGTCCCGCCGGGATCGACCCTCTGCACCTTCCACAGTCTCTGCACCCGCCTCCTCCGCGAATTCCCGGCGGAAGCCGGCGTCGTCGCCCGTTTCTCGATTTACGATCAGGCCGACCAGAAAGCCGTGCTCCGGGAGATCTACAAAGAAAAAAACCTCGATGTTCAAACCTATCCGCCCGCCGCGGTCCTCCGCCGCATCGGGCGGGACAAGAGCGGGCTCTCCCGGAGCGGGATCCGGTTCCGCGAAGATTTTAGCGCCGGGTCGTCCGAGGCCCTCTTAAAGGAAATCGCCGAATCCTATGAACGTAAACTCGCCGCCGCGGGCGCTCTGGATTTCGACGATCTACTGGGGAGAACGGCGGAACTTCTGAAATCCAGCGATGACATCCGGGCGAAGCTCGGCCGCCGCTACGAATACCTCATGGTCGACGAATATCAGGACACCAACACCTGCCAATACCGAATCGCCCGCGACCTCGCCCGCGAACACGGCAACCTATTCGTCACGGGGGACCCGGATCAGTCTATCTACGGTTGGCGGGGCGCGGACATCGAAAACATCCTGGCTTTCGAGCGCGATTTTCCCGGATCGCCCGTCATCCGCCTCGAGGAGAATTTCCGCTCCACCCCTCAAGTCCTGCATTTGGCCGACCGGCTGATCCGGTCGAATGTTCGCCGCAAGGAAAAACGCCTGATCTCGCGCCGGGCGGAAGGGGCGGCCCCGCGTCTCTATCGTTATGCCGACGAGCACGAGGAGGCCCTGGGCGCGGCCTCCTGGATCCGGACGATGCGCGAAGATCAGGAGATCGAATACAAGCGCATCGCCGTCTTTTACCGGACAAATGCCATGAGCCGGGTCCTCGAAGAAGCGTTTGTCCGAGCGCACATTCCCTATCAGATCGTCAAAGGCCTCGAATTCCTGCAACGGCGCGAAATCAAGGATATGCTGGCCTACCTGCGTATTCTGGCCAATCCCGCGGACGAGATTTCGCTGCTGCGCATCATCAACCGGCCGGCGCGCGGCATCGGCGAAACCACGGTCCGGAAGCTCCTGGCCTCAGCCCGCTCCTCGGAGAAGGATTTCTGGAGCCTCCTTGAGAACCCCTCTGAGATCAAGGAGCTTTCCCCGGCTTCCGTATCGCGTCTGGGGAAATTCGTCGAGCTCGTCCGGGGCCTGCTGTCCTGTCTCGAGGCGTCCGTCGCGGACATCGCCCGGGAAGTCTACCTCCGGAGCGGCCTCAAAGAAGTCCTGCGCGAGGAAAAGAACGAAGATGCCATGGAGAACGTGGAAGAGCTGATCCGATCGGCCGAGGAGTTCGACGCGGAATTCGCCTCGGCGGGCGGGCTGGCCCTGTTCCTGCACCAGACGGCTCTCATGAGCGACGTCGATGCCTACGACGAGGCCGCGGGCGCGGTCTCGCTCATGACCCTGCATTCGGCCAAAGGGCTCGAATTCGCGGCCGTCCTGATCGTGGGGGTCGAGGAGGGGGTGATCCCCCATTTCCGGAGCATGGAAGAGGGCCGCGATCTCGAAGAGGAGCGGCGCCTGCTTTTCGTTGGAATCACCCGGGCCGAGCGCATCCTCGCCCTCAGCCATGTGCGAACCCGGACGATGCATGGCGTCTCGCGGCCGGCCGCTCTGTCTACTTTCCTCAAGGATATCGATGGGCTGGAGGTCGTTCCGTCCCCGCTTCTCACGGGGGCGTTTGGCACCCGGCCCTCGGTCCGCGACGCCGGGGGGCCGATCTCCGTCGCCGCTCCTCCCCAAGCCGACGGCGTCGATGGGCCGTCCGGCGCCGTGTTAAAAACCGGGGACAGGGTCAAGCACCCGTCCATCGGCCCGGGACGGATCGAGCTGATCATTCCCGACGGGGAGAGGAGCCGGGTCGTGATCAAGTTCGATTCGGGCGCCCGTCTGACCCTCGTTTTAAAATTCGCCAGACTCGAACCGCTCGATCCATGACGCGGGCTCAGGAGTATTCCTCGCCCGTCACGGTGATGCCGGATTTCCCCCCGACGAGGTTCGTGAAAAACGTCCGGAAATCCGGTTCCCGCTCCGAGGGGACTCGAAAGCCGAGATTGACATTCTCCCGAAACTCCCGCAAAACCACCTCGAAGCCCTCCTGGTCCGCATACTTCTCGAGCGTCGCCAGGAGGCTGTACGGAACCGTCGCCCGGAGGCTTTTCATCAGCCGGAGGTCCTTGAGACCGGACGCATCCAAGACGCCTCTGGCGGCGTCTCCGTAAGCCCGGACAAGGCCGCCGGCGCCCAGTTTTATCCCGCCGAAATAGCGGGTGACGACGATCAGCGTGTATGTGACGCGTCCTCGTTTGAGGACCTCGAGGATCGGCGGCCCGGCCGTTCCGCCCGGCTCGCCGTCGTCGTTATAGCGGGCCTGTTCGCCTGTCGCGCCGACCCGGAACGCCCAGCAGTTGTGATGGGCATCCCGATATCTTCCCTTGGCCTCTTTCACGGCCGTCAAAGCCTCCTCCGGAGACGTCCGTTTGAAGCTCCGGCCGACGAACTTCGAGCGCTTGATCGTCAGGGTGAACGCCGCCTCCCGAATGATGGTCCGGACCGTATCGCTCATGGGCCTTCCACGCGAATACATCATACCCTGAATAGAGAAATTCTGGTAATATGACGCCATGTCCGACTCGAACTCGATCATTATTCCACCGGAAGTCCCGTGCTCGAGTCGTTCCCTTGGCTTCCTCCTCGCGGCCTTCGCCGCCAGCGGCTGCGCCGCGCTGATTTATGAAATCGTCTGGTTCCAGATGCTGCAGATGGTGATCGGGTCCACGGCCGTCTCGCTGGCCGTCCTTCTGGGGACCTACATGGGCGGCATGGGAATCGGCAGCCTCGTCCTGCCCCGCCTCGTCTCCCCCCGACGGCATCCCCTGCGCGTCTATGCCTGGCTCGAGCTGGGGATCGGAGCGATCGGGCTCGGCGTCCTGTTCGGAATGCCGGCGATCGTCCGGTTCTACACGGTTAACGCCGGCCACGGCTTCGGAGGGATTCTCCTGCGCGGGGCCGTCAGCGCCCTCTGCCTTCTCATCCCGACCATACTCATGGGGGCCACCCTGCCCATCATATCCCGATGGCTCGAGACGACGCCCCAGGGAGTGGCCCGGATGGGATTTCTTTACGGGGGAAACACCGCCGGCGCCGTCCTCGGCTGCCTCCTGGCGGGCTTCTATCTGTTGCGCGTCCACGACGTTTCGATCGCGACATTCGCCGCCGCGGCTATCAACCTGATCGCGGCCGCGATCGGTTTCGCCCTGGCCGTCAAATCGGCCGGGCCGGCCCCGGCCGGCGTTTCCCCGAAGATGTCCGGCGGGTTGCAGAGGACCTGGCCCGCACTGGCCGCGATCGGACTCTCGGGCTTCTGCGCGCTGGGCGCCGAAGAAATCTGGACGCGCCTCCTATCGCTGATGCTCGGCGGCACGGTATATACGTTCGCCATCATTCTGGCCGTGTTTTTGGCGGGATTGGGCCTGGGGAGCGCTGCCGGCGCTTCCTGGACCCGCCGCCGGGGAAACCCGGAGCTTGCCCTGGGTGCCTGCCAATTCCTTCTCGTGGCCGCCATCGCCTATGCCGCGTTCATGCTGTTCAAGCCCCTGCCCTACTGGGTGATCGGCGGCGGCAGCGACACTTCCCCCTGGCTCCGTTTTCTGAGCGACCTCGTCCGGACCCTCCTTGCCGTGTTCCCGCCCGCGCTCTTCTGGGGAGCCAGCTTCCCCTTGGCGTTGGCTGCGGTCGTGCCCTACGGACCGGATCCCGGGCGGTCTGTCGGAAAAGTCTATGCCGCCAATACGGCCGGCGCGATCCTCGGCGCGATCGGCTTCAATCTCGTCCTGATTCCCACCCTGGGGACCCGGCACTCGCAACAGATTCTGATCGCGATGTCCGCCCTGGCCGGGATGCTCGCGTTTTTCCCCTTCCTTCGGGCTGCCGTGAAACGTTCCGGTCCAACGGCGGATGGGGCAGCCCCCAAGGCCCCGAGCGGGGCGGTTCCCATCGCTGCCGGGGCCGTCGTGGTGTCCATCATTCTGGCGCTGCTTGTGCCGCGCATTTCCTGGGAGCTCATCGCCTACGGCCGCCGGATCCCCTCGAAGCTCGGCGAAGGCCGGCCGCTCTATTACGGCGAAGGCCTGAATTCTTCGGTCGCGGTTACGGAGCTCGACGACGGGACCCGGAATTTCCATGTCAGCGGGAAGGTCGAGGCCTCGAGCGACCCCGTCGACATGCGCCTCGAGCGCATGCTGGGCCATCTCCCCTCCTTGCTTCATCCCGACCCCAAGTCGGTCCTGATCGTCGGGTGCGGCGCGGGCATCACCGCCGGCTCGTTCGTCCTCTATCCGTCCGTCAAGCGGATCGTCATCTGCGAAATCGAACCGCTCATCCCGAAAGTTGTGGCCCGCTACTTCGGCGAGCAGAATTACGGCGTCCTGGACGATCCGCGAGTGGAAGTCATCTACGACGACGCCCGGCACTACATCCTCACCACCTCCGAAAAGTTCGACATCATCACCTCCGACCCCATCCATCCCTGGATCAAGGGCTCGGCGGCCTTGTACTCTCTGGAATATTTTGAGATGTGCCGGAGCCACCTCAATCCGAGGGGGGTGATCACGCAATGGGTCCCCTTCTACGAGAGCACGTCCGAGACCGTCAAAAGCGAAATCGCGACCTTTTTCAAGGTCTTTCCCCAAGGGACGATCTGGAGCAATGACATCAACGGCGCCGGATATGATGTCGTCCTCCTGGGCGCGGATGGTCCGATGGAAATCGACGTCGACGGCCTGCAGCGCCGTCTCGAGCGAAACGATCACGAGCTGGCCTATGGGTCGATTAAGCAGGTCGGATTCGGGACGGCCGTGGACCTGCTTGCTACCTATGCCGGGCGGGGGCCAGACCTGGCGACCTGGCTCGCGGGGGCGGCGATCAATCGCGATCGGAACCTGCGGCTCCAATACCTGGCCGGAATGAGCTTGAACGCCTGGCGCGGGGGGGAAATCTTCGACAGCCTCCTGGAATTCCTCAAATTCCCGGCCGATTTGTTCCAAGGGTCCGATGAACACCTCGTCGCCCTTAAGAAAGTCCTGAAGCTTGAGTCCGATTGACATCAAGTCTTAACGTCGCGCCAGCGCGAGGACGATCACCAACGCTGCCAACAGCCAGCGATAATAAACAAACACATCCGTCGAGTTCCGCTGCAAAAAGCGCAAAAGGTATTTGACACCCCAATAGCCGCTCAGCAACGCCGCGAGAAAGCCGACGCCGAAGAAAATCCATTCCGACGAAGGAAAACCGCCGCGCATCAACCCGAAAATGCTTTTCGCGCCCGCGCCCGCGATGATCGGCGCAGAAAGCAGGAACGAATATCGGGCCGCCGTTTCGCGCGTGAGGTTGAGAAACAAACCGGCGGTGATCGTCGCGCCCGAGCGCGACACACCGGGAAAAATCGCCAACGCTTGCGATATCCCGATCAAAACAGCGTCTTTGAGCGAAAGCGATTCCATCCCGCGCAAATGTTTGGCGATGCGCTCGGCGACAAACAGCACGGCCCCCAGCAAGGCGATGATGACGCCCATCGCGATCATGGCCCCCGCATTGTGCCCGGCATTGGGCCGATGAAACAACTCTTCGATTTTGCTTTCGGCGAGCGCACCGACAATGGCGCCGGGGATGCAGCCGATGACGATCAGCCACGCGAGCCGCCGATCAACGTCGTCTCCTATTTTGCGTTCAGCGATGCTGGCGATACCGGCCCGAAAAAGGCGCACCCAATCTCCGGCGAAGAAAATCAATAATGCGGCCAGCGTCCCAAGATGCAGCGCCACGTTAAACGCAAGGCCGGGATCCGGCCAGCCGAACAGCCACGGCACGATGATGAGATGCGCGGAACTCGAAATGGGAATGAATTCCGTCGGGCCTTGCACGAGGCCAAGAATGAGGGCCTGGAAAATGTCCATCATGTCTCCGAGGTATTCGCGATTCCTGATTCGCGATTTGCATTCAACGCACGAATTGAGAATAAGGATATTTCAGGCGGCGGATCGATGTCAAGAACGAAGGAACGGCCGCCAGCTAGGCCGGGCAGCCAGATTATCGTTCCGTGCGACCGCGAAATCCCCCACCCATGGATGTCGGATCCGATATAAAAAAACGGCCGGAGCGGGACATAAGCCGAATTCTGTTCCCGCGAAGCGGGGGCGGTTATTTGTCTGGGCCCGCGATTGCCCGCGGGCTCGAGCGGCCGACCCACCCCGGGGACGGGCCGTCCCATGTGGGGTTCGTTTGGCCTTGCTCCGGATGGGGTTTACCCTGCCTCCGATGTCGCCATCGGAGCGGTGAGCTCTTACCTCGCCATTTCACCCTTGCCCTCGCGGGCGGTGTGTTTTCTGTGGCACTTTCCCCCGGTCGCCCGGAGTCGCCGTTAGCGACCATCCTGCCCTTCGGAGTTCGGACTTTCCTCCCCCGGCCCTTGAAAAGGGCGCGGGAGCAACCGCCTCGCCCACTCCGGCCGTTATAGACCGTTTAGGCTCTCTTCCTTTATACAGGTTGGCCGAAGGACTGTCAATCACGGAGCCGGCGCGGCCCCGGACCGGGCCCGGTCATTCCTCGTCGCCCGGGCCGCCGGGCGCGGTCTCCCCCACGCCGGCCGTGATCTTGATGCCGTACTGCTCCAGCTTCTTGTAGAGGTTGCTCCGGGGCGTATCGATCTCCCGAGCCGTCAGGGAAATGTTCCAGCCGTTTTCCTCGAGCTTGGCCAGGATGAAGTCCTTCTCGGCCAAGTCGCGGAAGTCCTTGAGCGTCTTCACCGCTCCCGGATCGGGCAAAAAGACCCGGTGTTCTCCCCGGATCTGTTCGGGCAGGTCCCGCACCCCGATGACGTCCTTCTCGGTCATGATGAGGAGCCGCTCGATGACGTTCTTGAGCTCCCGGACGTTGCCCTTCCAGGGATATCGGACCATGGCCTCGAACGCCTCGGGGGCGAAGCTCTTCGCCCGGAAGTTGTTGTCCTCGGCGAAATTTCGGCAGAAATAGTCGATGAGGAGCAGGATGTCCTCCTTCTTTTCGCGGAGCGCGGGCGAGTACAGCGGAACGACGTTCAGCCGGAAATAGAGGTCGTCCCGGAACATCTTGGCCTCGATTTCCTTTCGGAGGTCCTTGTTGGTTGCGGCGATCACCCGGACATCGACTTTGGAAATCTTGTTCGAGCCGACCTTCTGGACCTCCCCCTCCTCGAGCACGCGGAGGACTTTGGACTGCGTCTTGAGGCTCATGTCCCCGATTTCGTCAAGGAAGATCGTCCCCCCGTCGGCCTGCTCGAACTTGCCCATCTTCCGTTCGGTCGCCCCGGTGAACGAGCCTTTTTCATGGCCGAAGAGCTCGCTCTCGATGAGCTCCTCGGGGATGGCCGCGCAATTGACCTGGACGAAGCTCTCCCCCGCCCGGAGGCTGTTCCCATGGATGGCCCGGGCGACGAGCTCTTTTCCCGTGCCGCTTTCTCCGAAGATCAGGACGGTGGCGTTCGTCGGGGCCGCGGCCTGGATCTCCTTCCACAGCTTCTTCATCAGGGGATGGTTGCCGATGAGCTCGTAGTGCTTCTCCGTCTTGCGCTTCAGGTCGAGGTTCTCGCGCTGGAGCTTGTTCCGCTGGAGGGCGTTGCGCAGCGACAGCAAAACCCGATCGCGGTGGAGCGGCTTTTCCAGGAACTCGAAGGCGCCGAGCTTGGTGGCCTCGACCGCCGTCTGGATCGTGCCCTGGCCGGAGATCATGATGACTTCGGGCGAAGAGGGCCGGCTCTTGATCTCCTTCAGGACCTCGAGGCCGTCCATCCCCGGCATCCGGATGTCGAGCAGAACGATGTCGACCCCCACCGTCTCCTCGAGCTTGCGCAGGCCCTCTTCGCCGTCGCCCGCCTCGAGGAAGGCGTAGCCCTCGTACTCCAGGATCATCTTCAGCGATTTCCGGATGTTCTCCTCGTCGTCGATCACCAGGATCTTGGTTTTCCGTTCGGTCTTCATGCCGCGTCCTTTCTCGAAGGCGATTTTATCACAATTTCCGGATGTCAACAGATTTGACGTCAAGGGACGAGCCTCCGGCTCGTCCCTTGACTGAACGAATCTGGCCTGAAATTTGCATTCCAAAAGAGATGTTGGATACAATGAACCCCGTGAGAGGCCCGAAGCCCCGCATCCGGTCCCGGGTGGCCTTCGGCTTCTGTCTCGTGGCCGCTCTCGCCCGCCTGGTCAGCCCGAATCGGGACCAGGGCGCGTCCCGCGAAAAAGAATTCACCCTCGACAATGGCCTCCGGGTCGTTCTCTACGAAAAACGCAATCTCCCGTTGCTGAACATCGCCGCCGCGGTCGACGCCGGTTCCAAGGACGAAACCGAGGCCACGAGCGGCCTGGCCCACATCCTCGAACACTACATCCTCTTTCGCGGGACGGAAGCCCGGAGCGGTTCCGAGGTCGCCCGCGAAATCCGGCGCCACGGGGCCTACTTCAACGCCCAGACCGGGCAGGATATGGCCGTCTTCGAGCTCTCCCTGCCGGCCGAGCACGCCGAATTCGGACTGGCCAACCAAAAGGAGATCCTCTTCAATCTCAAGATCGACGCCAAGGAGCTCGAAGCCGAGAAGGACGTCGTCCTCGAGGAGCTGATCCAGATCTCGGACGACCCCTTCCGCTTCGCCTCCTCGCTCCTCTATCAGAACCTGTTCCGGGGACATCCCTATGGAAAGCCGGTCTACGGGACCGCACAAGCCATCCGGGCTCTGACCGCGGATCAGGTGGAGTCCTTCTATCGGACCCGCTTCGTGCCGGCGGCGACGACCCTGGCCGTCGTGGGCGATTTCGCTCTCGCCGACATGGAAGCCAAGGTCCGCGCCTGCTTCGGCCCCGTGCCCAAAGCCGAGCCCGTCCCGACCAGGATCGATCCGCCCGCTCCCCTGCCCAAGACCGTCGAGATCGAGCAGGAGCTCGACGTCAAAGAGGCCTACCTCGTCATCGGGGCCGCCGGGCCGGATTACAACAGCCCGGACCAATACGCGGTCGACCTGCTGACCGAGATCCTCGGCCGGGGCATCAGCCCCATGCTCTACCGGCCGCTCAAGGGGAACCGGGACCTGATCAACACTGCGTCCATGAGCTATATCACCCTGAAGCGGTCCGGCGCGATCGCCGTCTACCTCACCCTGGACCTCCGGCGCGTCGCGGCGGCCAAAAGCCAGGCCCTCCAATTCCTCCGCCAGGTCCGGAACGAGAACTTCGCCAAAAGCGACGTCTTCGGCGACGCCCAACTCACCGCCTACGATTTCCTGGAGAGCGCCCGGAACCAAATCCTCTTCAAGCTCCAGCAGTCCCGGGAGAGCGGCCTGAGCCTGGCGACGTCCCTGGCGATGCACCTCCTGTTCCGCGACAAGCCGGCCGGCCCGGATTATCTCCAGGGAATCCGGAACGTGACATCGCCCGACCTGCGCAAGGCCGCGGCCAAATATTTAGCCAAGACCGAATACGTTGTGATCTCGATCGTCCCCAAGAAGAAATAGGCCATGGACATCCGGAGCGTTACGAACGCGGTCCTTCTCGCGGCGGCGCTCCTCGTCCCGGTGTCCGGGTCCGGATGGACCTCGGCTCCACCCGCTTCGGATATCGGGTCCGCCCGGAAAGCCGTTTTGGACAACGGCCTTACCCTGATTACCCAGAAGGACGACACCGCCGCCGTCACCGTGCTCGAAATCCTGGTCAAGGGCGGAAAAAAGGCGGAACCGGTTGGAAAGGAAGGGCTCGCCTACCTGACGACGCGCCTTTCCCTCGAGATCCCCGACCAGAGAAAGGCCCAGGAACTCATGGAGCGGGCCACGCAATGGGCCACAGCCGAAAAGGGGGACTACACCGTCATCCACCTCGAATGCCTCACCGAACACTTCGAAGCGACACTCGGCGTGTTCCTGGAGATCCTGAAGGACCCCCTCTTCTCCGGCATGCGCATCGACCGGGCCAAGGACTACATGGACGGCCAGCGGAAGATCGAATCCGACGACAATGTCAACGCCGGCCATCTGGCCCACCTCCGGACCTGGCTTGCCGGACTCGGCTATGCGGGCTCGGTCTTCGGCGAGGAGGGGGCCTTAAAAAAGGTCAAGGCCAGGGATGTCGAGGCGTTCTTCGCGAATTACTTCGTCCCGGAGAACATGATTCTGACCGCCGTCTCGGACCTGGACGAGGAGAAGCTCGTCGCGACCCTCCGCAGGAATTTCGGGAGCCTGGCGCGCAATCCCAAGGCCGTCCGGCCCGTGGGCCCTTCGTCGCCGTCCGCCGCGCCCGCCGAGAAAGACATCGCCTTGCCGAAAGATACGAAACAGCTCTACGTGTCCCTCGGATTCGGAATGCCGCCGCTGACGCCGAAGACCTACGCCCTCGCCCGGATCCTGGAAAACCTCCTGGGCAAAGGGCCCGGCTCCCGGCTGTGGCCCCTCCGCGCCGATCTCAAGCTCGCCTACAACGTCAGCGCCCAGGCTCTCCTCATGAAAGACGGCGGTTTGTTGGAAGCCTATCTCGAAGTCGATGCCGCCAAAAAAGACCCCGCCCGCGATGCGCTCCGGAAAGCGCTGGTGGATCTCCATGAGAAGGGCGTCGGCCCGGACGAGCTCGCGGAGACGAAAGCTATGGTCACGACCGAGTTTCTGAGGGCGAACGAGACGCGGGACCGGCGGACCGGCATGCTGGGATTCTTCGAAGCCGTGGGATTGGGATGCGAATACTTCGCGGCGTTTCCCAAGGAAATCGAGGCCGTGACGACGGACGAGATCAACGCCTTCATCCGGAGCTTCGCCGACCCGGCGAACGCTTCTTCGGTCCTCGTCGGACCGATCAAGGTGACGCCATTTTCTTGTAAAGGGCGTAGCGCGCCTTGGCCTCTTCCGCGGCCTGGGCGAAGAGGACCTTGGCGATGTCGGGATACTGCTGCATCAGGGACCGGTAGCGGACCTCGTTCTTGAGGAAGGCCCCATATTCCATCTTGGGCTCCTTGGAATCGAGGACGAGCGGGTTTTTCCCCTTGCGGGCGAGCAGCGGGTTGTAGCGGTACAGCATCCAATACCCGGTGTCCATGGCCAGCTTCTCCTCGGCCTGGGTCTTGCTCATATCGATGCCGTGGTTGATGCACGGCGAATAGGCGATGATGAGCGACGGACCGGGATACGCTTCGGCCTCCATGAACGCTTTGAGGCATTGGTTCATGTTGGCCCCCATGGCCACCGAGGCCACGTAGACGTAGCCGTAGGTCATGGCCATCCGGCCGAGGTCCTTCTTGCCCGTCTTCTTGCCGGACGCGGCGAACTTCGCGATCGAGCCCGTGGGCGTGGACTTGGAGGCCTGGCCGCCCGTGTTGGAATACACCTCGGTATCGAGAACGAGGAGGTTGACCTTCCGGTTCTGGGCGATCACGTGATCCAGCCCGCCGTAGCCGATGTCGTAAGCCCAGCCGTCCCCGCCGATGCACCAGACGCTCCGGTCGACCAGGTAATCCTGGAGCTGGATGATCTTCTCCAGGCTCGCCTTGGTCGCGCCGGCCTGGGCCAGCGCAGCCGGGAGGGCGGCCTTCACGGCCTTGGCGGCCGCTTTGGCCGTGTCCTCCACGGAATTCCAGAGGGTGTTCATCTTGGTCAGGGCGTCGGTGAGCTGGGGCGTCGTGCCGGCTTCGAGAACGTGCGCGATGTGATAGGTGAGCTGGCGCCGGTTGGAGTCGACGGCCAGCCGCATGCCGAACCCGTACTCGGCGTTGTCCTCGAAGAGGGAATTGGCCCAGGCCGGCCCCTGCCCTTCGGCGTTCTTGCAGTACGGAATCGTCGGGAACGTGCCGCCGTAGATGGACGAGCAGCCCGTGGCGTTGGCGATGATCATCCGGTCGCCGAAGAGCTGGGTGGCCAACTTGACGTAGGGCGTTTCACCGCAGCCGGCGCAGGCCAGGCTGAACTCGAAGAGAGGCTGGAGGAGCTGGCTGCCCTTGATGGTGTCGCGCTTGTTGCCGTCGAGGACGTCATAGGGCAACTTCTCGAAGAACGGCTCCTTCCGGAACTCGCCCGCCGCGCGCGCCTCCTCGATGGGGACCATCTTGAGGGACTTGACCTTGGTGGGGCAGACCTCGACGCAGTTCTCGCAGCCGACGCAGTCCTCGATGTAGATCTGGAGCCGGTACTGGAGGTTGCGGTCGTTCTTCGAATTCGACTTGAGGGTCGTGAACCCCTCGGGCGCGCCCTTCAAGTCCTCGGCCGCGATCTGCTTGGGCCGGATGGCGGCGTGGGGGCAGATGAGCGCGCACTGGTTGCACTGGATGCAGTTTTCGGGGATCCAGACCGGGACGTCGGGGGCGATCCCGCGCTTCTCGAGGCGCGCGGTCCCGGTCGGAATGCGGCCGTCGAAAGACATCTTGGACACCGGGATGGTATCGCCTTTGAAGCGCATGATCGGCTCGATGACGCTCCGGGTGAAGTCGTCCGCGTCGGCCGGGATGAGCTGCGGCACGGGCGCGGATTTCGTGATCGTCGCCGGGACGGGGACCTCCTCGAGCGCCGCGGCGGCCCGGTCGACGGCCGCCCAGTTCATGTCGACGATGTTCTGCCCCTTCTTGATGAAGCTCTTGTGGATCGCCTTCTTGATGAGCGCGATCGCCTCCGCTTCGGGGAGGACACGCGAGATCTTGAAGAAGCAGGCCTGCATCAGGGTGTTGATCCGGCCTCCGAGGCCGAGTTCCTGAGCGATCTTGAGGGCGTCGATATTGAAGATCCGGATCTTCTTGCGGAGGATCGTCTCCTGCATGTCCCGGGTGAGGTTCTCGAAGACCTCCTCCTTCTTCCAAAGGGAGTTGATCAGGAACATACCGCCTTTGGTGATGCCTTCGAGGATGTCGTAGCGGCCGATGTAGGCCGTCTTGTGGAGGGCGACGAAATCGACGTTGTTGACGAGGTACTGGGACTGGATCGGGCTCTTGCCGAAGCGGAGGTGGGAGATGGTGACGCCGCCCGATTTTTTGGAATCGTACTGGAAGTAGCCCTGGGCGTACATGTCGGTGTTGTCGCCGATGATCGTGATCGAGTTCTTGTTCGCCCCGACCGTGCCGTCCGAGCCGTAGCCCCAGAACTTGCAGCGCACGACCCCCGCCGGCTCGGTCGCGATCTCCGGGCCGAGCTTGAGCGAAAGGTGGGTGACGTCGTCCTCGATCCCGACGGTGAAGTCGTGGGTGCAGGCGCCGTCGAGGTGGTCGTAGACGGCCTTGACCTGGGTGGGCGTGAATTCCTTGGACGACAGGCCGTAGCGGCCGCCGATGATCTTGAGGCCCTGGTCCGAGAGGGACACCGCGACGTCGAGGTAGAGGGGTTCGCCGAGCGCTCCTGGCTCCTTCGTCCGGTCGAGGACGGCGATCTTCTTGACGGTCTTCGGGAGGACGGCCCGGAGGGCCTCGGACGACCAGGGCCGGTAAAGCCGGACTTTGACCGCGCCGACCTTATAGCCGTGGGCGTTGAGGTAGTTGATCGTCTCCTCGGCGGTTTCGGCGCCGGAGCCCATCAGGATGAGCACCTTGTCCGCGTCGGGCGCGCCGACGTAGTCGAACAGGTGATAGGAGCGGCCGAGGACCTTGGCGACCTTGTCCATGTATTCCTGGACGATCTTCGGGGCCGCGGCGTAGTATTTGTTGACCGTCTCCCGGCCCTGGAAATAGACGTCGGGGTTCTGGGCGCCGACCTTCATCATCGGCTTCTCGGGATTGAGGGCCCGATCCCGAAACTCCTGGAAGTGCCGGGGTTCGAACAGCTCGGCCAGGGTCTCGGCGGAGACGAGCTCGATCTTCTGGACCTCGCTCGAGGTCCGGAACCCGTCGAAGAAGTTGAGGAACGGCACGCATGTCCGCAGGGTGGCCAGCTGGGAGACGATGGCCAAGTCCTGGGTCTCCTGGACCGAGCCCGAGGCCATCAGGGCGAAGCCCGTGTTCCGGGCGGCCATGACATCGGAATGGTCGCCGAAGATCGACAGCGACTGGCAGGCCAGCGACCGGGCGGAGACGTAGAAGACCGTGGGCAGCATCTCGCCCGCGATCTTGTGCATGTTGGGCAGCATCAGCATCAGACCCTGGGAGGCGGTGAACGTCGTCGTCAGCGCGCCGGCGGATAGGGCCCCGTGGACCGCGCCGGACGCGCCGCCCTCGGACTGGAGTTCGACCACATCGACGGTCTGCCCGAAGATGTTCTTCCGACCGTCGACGGACCACTGGTCGGCCAACTCGCCCATCGTCGAGGAGGGAGTGATGGGGTAGATGGCCGCCACTTCGGAATACGCGTAGGCGACATGGGTCGCCGCCGTGTTTCCGTCGATCGCTTTAAAAACCTTCTTCATATGATTGCTCCTATCATTGCCCTTCGGCAATTCGAATATATTTCGAAATGAAACCGGTCAAGGGACGAGCCTTCGGCTCGCCACTCGCCCGTGGCTTATATCCACGGGCGAGTACGGCGGCCGGGTCCGAACGTGATCAGTCCTTCAGTTCCGTTCTCCCTTCCAAGGCTTTTTTGACCGTGACCTGGTCGGCGAAATCGAGGTCCGAGCCGACCGGCAGGCCCACGGCCAGGCGCGTGAACCTGACGGGGTAGGCCTTCAGGACCCGGATCAGGAAATGGGCGGTCGTCTCCCCGTCGGCCGTCGGGTTCGTGGCAAGGATGATCTCCCGGAACCGGCCCTGGTCGAGCCGGACGATCAGCTTCTCGAGCTTGAGGTCTTCCGGCCCCATCCCCTTGAGAGGCGACAGCGTCCCGAGGAGGACGTGGTAGCGGCCGTGGAAGACTCCCGTCTTCTCGATCGTCGAGATGTTGTACGGCTCCTCGACGACGCAGATCTGGTCGTCGTTGCGGTCGGCGTCCGTGCAGTAGCGGCAAGGGTCGACGTGGGTGATATTGTTGCAGACCGAGCAGTAGAACAGGCTGTTCTTGACCTCGCGGATGGCCTCCGCCAGGGCGTCGGCCTCGTCCCGGGGCGTGCCGAGGAGGTGGAAGGCGATACGCTGGGCGGTCTTGGCCCCGATGCTCGGGATCTTCCGGAGCTCCTCGATGAGGCGGTTCAGGGGCTGCGCGTATTCGAACATCAGAACAGGCCCGGAATCTTCATCCCCGCGCCCAGGCTGCCGAGCTTTCCGGCGAGGTGCTCGTCGACCTTGGCCGCGGCGTCGTTGATCGCCGCGACGATCAGGTCCTGGAGCATGTCGAGATCGTCCTTGTTGACCACTTCCGGGTCGAGCTTGAGGGCGAGCACGTTCTTCTGCCCATCCACGGTGACCGTGACCATGCCGCCGCCGCTCGAGCCTTCGAGCCGCAGCTCGGCCAGCTCCTTCTGAAGGCGGGCCTGCATCTCCTGGGCCTGCTTCAGCATCTTCTGCATATCGCCGAAACCCTTCATCTCAATTCTCCTCGGTCTCCGGTTTCCCCTTCAATTCGTCGATGGTGATGACCCGGGCCTTGAACTTGTCCATGAACGACCGGACCCCCGGGTCTTTGAGCGCCGTCTCCTCGAACTTCTTCCGGGCGGACGGCGGAACGTCCGCGGCTGGGGGCGGAAGCGGCGATCGACCCGCGGGCGACGGCCGAGCGTCCTCCCCGTTGGGAACGGGCGGCTTGGGCCGGAAACTGTCGCGGAGCGAGGCCGGCGGATCGGACTTCCGGGGCGCCGCAGGCGGGGTCCAGGCGGGCTTCGACGGCCGCGAATCGGCCGGGCCGGCGCCCGGGCCGCCCTTTTTCGGCTCCTCGAGGTTCTGGAGGATGTCCTTCAGGGAAACGAGCTTCCTGTAATGGCAGAGCTTGACGAGGGTCGTTTCGAAGTGGATCTGAGGATGGGAAGAGAAGCGCAGCCCGGGCTCCGCGTTCTGCAGGGCCTGGAGGTAGCGCAGGAAGTCGTCCTCCCCTCCCTTGTCCGCTTCGACCCGCAACCGGGCAAGCTCTTCGGGGCTGAGCAGGGCGATGAGGTCTTCCGGCTGCTTCACCGACTTGACGACGAGAATATTGCGGAAATGCTGGATCAGTTCCTTCATGAAGATCCGGAGATCATGGCCGGCCTCGAGGACCTTCGCGGTCAGGGCGAAGATCCGGTCGGGCTTCTCCTCGAGGACGGCCGTAGAGAACTCAAAGAGGAGGTCGCGGTTGACCGCGCCCAGGATCTCCTTGAGCTCAACATCCTCGATGATCTCGCCGCAGAAGGCCACGGCCTGGTCGAGGAGGCTCAGCGAATCCCGGAGGCTCCCTTCGGACGCTTCGGCGATCAAGGCCAGTCCCCCCGGGGAGATCTTCAATTTTTCCTGTGTGGCGATATCGTTGAGGTGGTTGACGATGTCCCGGGGCGAGGCCTTCTTGAATTCGAAAACCTGGCAACGGGAGAGGATGGTCGCCGGGACCTTGTGGAGCTCGGTCGTGGCGAAGATGAACACCGTCCCCGGCGGCGGTTCCTCCAGGGTCTTCAGCAGAGCGTTGAACGCCTCCCGGGAGAGCATATGGACTTCGTCGATGATGACGACCTTATAGCGGCTCTGGATCGGCTTGTATTTCACGCTCTCGCGGAGCGTCTTGACGTCCTCGATGCCCCGGTTGGAGGCGCCGTCGATCTCGAGGACGTCGATCGAGTGGTCTTCGCGGATGGATTTGCACGATTCGCAGACATTGCAGGGGGTGGGGGTGGGACCGTTGACGCAGTTGAGCGCCTTCGCCAGGATGCGGGCGGCCGTCGTCTTGCCCACGCCCCGCATGCCGGCGAACAGGTAGGCTTGGCCGACGCGGTTCGCCTTGATCGCGTTCTGAAGGGTCCGGACGACGGCCTTCTGGCCGACCATCTCCTCAAACGTCTTGGGCCGATATTTGAGGGCATAAATTTGGTAAGATTCTGTCATGGCTGCAAGGGGTCCGGCTTAGAAAGCGACCGCCCTGATCAGTAAGCGATATCTTAGCACAAATCGACCGTCCAGGGGAACGGATTAAGGAAGAATTTTCATCTTCATCCAGGGGGCGGAATTGTGGAAATTGGCGGCGGCGCTGCCCGGCGGAACGAGCTCGTCGCAGGCCTTCCGCACGCTCTCGGAGAGCGCCATTTCGGCGACGGGCAGGAGATGGAGGAGCTGGTCCAGCGTCCGCGGCCCGATGATCGGGGCGGTGATGCCGGGCTGATCCTTGACCCAGAGGACGGCGAGCTGGGCGGGCGACAGGCCCGCGCCGCGGGCGATCTCGGAGAACGACCGTCCGACCTCGACCCCTTTGGGCGTCACGCGCTCGGCGTAGATGCCGCCCCGGAGGGCCGCCCGCGAATCTCGGGGGTATTGCCTTCCGTCCGGATACCGTCCGGCGAGGACGCCCATGCCCATGACGCCCCAGGGGAGAATTCCCAGGCCGTGCTCCCGGCACATCGGGACGAGCTCGTTTTCGATCCGCCGGTCGAGGAGATTGTAGGGCGATTGTTCGGAGACAAAGCGGGCGAGCCCCCTCATCTCGCTCGTCAGAATGGCTTCCATGACCTTCCAGGCGGGCGAGGTGGTGCCGCCGACATATAGCACTTTTCCCTGGCGGACAAGATCGTTCATGGCTTCGAGGGTCTCCTCGATCGGGACGTCGAAGCAGGGCCGGTGGGTTTGATAGAGGTCGATGCGGTCGGTCTGGAGGCGCCGGAGCGAGTCCTCGCAAGCCTTCAGGATGTGGCGCCTCGATCCGCCCCGGTCGTTCGGCCCCGATCCGGTGGGGTAATAGACCTTGGTGGCGAGGACGACCTCGTCCCGGCGCTTGTTTTTCGCCAGCGCCCGGCCGATGATCCGCTCGCACTCCCCTTTGACGTAGCTGTCGCTCGTGTCGATGAAGTTGAGGCCGCCGTCCAGGGCGGCGTCGATCATCCGGGCGCATTCGTCCTCGGGGGTGGGATTGGCGAAGTTGTCCGTCCCCAGGCAGAACGCCGATACCTTCAGGCCCGACCGTCCCAGGTTCTTGTAGATCATGGCTCCGTCCTTCTTGGGGGCGACCCGCCTACCGGGCGGTGTAGCCCGCGTCGATCGTGACCATGGACCCGGTCATGTAGCTGGCCTCGGACGAGGCCAGGAAGACCACGACCCGGGCGATTTCGACGGGGTCCGCGAGGCGGCCCATCGGGACCACCGCTTCGCCGAGCTTCCGGAGGTCCTCCGCCGTCGGCGGGACGGCGCGGCCCGAAGCCAGCATCGGCGTATTGACCTCGCCGGGACAAACGGCGTTGATCCGGATGCCCTCCTTGACGTGATCCAGGGCCATGGCCCGGGTGAGATTGTGGACGGCCCCCTTGCTCGCGCAATACGCCGCCACTCCGGCCGCTCCGACGCCGCCCCAGATCGAGCCGAAGTTCACGATCGCCCCGCTTTTCTGCCGCTTCATGGGAACGACGGCCGCCCGGCTCATGAAGAACACGCCGTCGACGTTGACGGCCATGACCCGCCGCCAGTCCGCATCCGAGGTCGCCTCGGCGGCCGCCCGGAAGATTACGCCGGCGCAATTGACGAGAACGTCCAGCCGGCCGTGGCGGGCCAGCGCCGTCTCGACGGCGCGGTTGCAGAACCCTGAATCGGCGACATCGCCGACGACGGGCTCTCCCGCCCCGATTTCAGCGGCCACCTCCCTCGCCAGGGCGGCGTTGAGGTCGACGATGACGACCAGCGCCCCCTTCTTCGCGAATTCCCGCGCCGTGGCCGCGCCCATGCCGGACGCGCCGCCGGTGATCAAGACGACTTTCCCGCTGAAGTTCATGCGCCTCTCCCCTGGATCGGATATCCCGGATCGGATGTCATCGTCATATATAACAAACTCGCTTCGGCCGGTCAATTCGGAAGGGAGGGAGGCACCGGGGTCAGCCTCCAGTCCCCTGGGGAACCAGTCCCGTCGGTTCCCCCCGTCGAAATACCGACGGGGCCCCCCTCCGCTATGGGGCCTTAAGGCCGACCCCGGCGCCGGTCAAGACGAGATTCGTAGATGACGCCGTTCCGTATCGACGAGCGGTTTTCCGTACTATGCCTCCAGGCATAGTACGGAGCCGCCCGTCGGAAGGGGTCTTCCCATCCAAGTTGACGCCCCGACCCTTATCTGGTATCACATAGGCTGCATGAAGAGACCGTCTACATTCCGCTCTTCTCCTCATCCCCATTCTTTCTCCTTGAAGGGTGCATCATGAAAATATTCCTGCTGGCGATTATCGGCGTTTCGGCCGCCGTGTTCGGCTGGATTTTCCTGAGCGACGTCTATCGGAAGAGGAAAAACCTGTCCCCGGCCCCCTGGGCGCCGCTCCTGTTCATCGGCTTCCTGACCGATTTCCTGGACACGCTGGGGATCGGCAGCTTCGCCGTGACGACGTCCTTCTACAAGTTCACGAAGCTCGTGGACGACCGGGTCATGCCCGGGACCCTCAACGCGGGCCATTGCCTGCCGACGGTCACCGAGGCTCTGATTTTCATCACCGTCGTAGAGGTCGCCCCGTCGACACTCATCTCGATGATGTTCGCCGCCACGCTCGGCGCGGTCTTCGGCGCGGGGTTCGTGGCAAAGATGCCGGTCAACAAGATCCGGCTGGGGCTGGGGAGCGCCCTCCTCCTCGTGGTGATCGCCATGCTGGCCGGGATGTTCAATATCATGCCCAGCGGCGGCGACGCGTTCGGGCTGGTCGGCTGGAAACTTATCGTCGCTGTCGGAGCGACCTTTTGCCTCGGAGCGCTCCAGACCATCGGGATCGGTCTCTATGCCCCGTGCATGGCCCTTGTCTCTTTGATGGGAATGAATCCTCTGGCCGCCTACCCCATTATGATGGGCTCCTGCGCCCTGCTGATGCCCTGGTGCAGCATCCGGTTCGTGAGGACTTCCGCTTACGATCCCAAGGCGTCGTTCGGGCTTACCGCTTTGGGAATCGTCGGGGTCCTGATTGCGGCCTTCATCGTCAAAAAACTGCCCCTAGATATCCTAAGATGGGTGGTGGTCGTCGTCATCCTATATACCTCTGTGGTAATGTTCCGGTCGATCAAAAAGAAAGCGACTCCGTCCACACCGGCCGAAGCCTGCAAAACTTGATTCAGAGCTGCGGGCGGACCGGCAGGTGGAACGCGATTTCGATCTTCGCTCCCGTCAGGCGGACGAGGCCGTAGCGCTCCCGGAAATCCACGAAGCTGAACGCCGTATCCCGGCCGTCCAAAATCTTCAAATACGGGTCGAGATTCGCCCGAAGGCCGAGAAAGACATTCCGCGCCTCGGCGGCTCCGGGATAGACGACCGAAAGGCGGGTTGACGCCTGTCCCCCGCCTTCATCGTAGTTGGCCAAGGCGCCGAAGATCTTTCCGCCCATCCCGAGGATGTCCCCGTCTCCGAACGTGTAATACGGCTGGAGGCCGATCGGCCCGCGGAGAAGGCGCTCCGAACCCGCGATCCGCTTTTTCTTGGGGAGCGAATCCCAAAGGCGGAGATCGGGCGGAAGGGCGGGGATCCGGGCCAGGAAGGCCGCGGCCAGTGCGGTCATGGCCGGAATCAGGCCCTTGTCCCCTTCGGGATTGTTGATCAGGACGAAGTCCTTCCCCTTGAGGATCGTGAACTGGGCGGCCTCGCTGGAATTCCGGGCCGGGACCCCGGGCTGGGGAGTTTCGGTCCCGCACTTCATCAGGTAGATGCCGAGAGCGGCGTCCGAGCTCTCCATTTCATAGGCTTCCAGGACAATTTCCGCTCTTCCTTTGGCATAGCGCTGGACCGTAACCTGCTCGAAGCCGAACTCGAGGAACAATTCGGCTCCGCCGTCGATGTGGTTGAAGAGATCGGCCTTGATGAAGGTCTGAGGCTTGCCCGATCTCAGCCAGCCGGAGAAAAAACCGTCGCCGGGGAGGACGAGCTCGGCGGCCCAGGCCGCCGCGGCGAAGCCCCAGATAGCCAAGGCGGACAGGATAATCGTGCGGCCCGGCGATCTCATCCGCCTCTCAGATCTTGATATGGCTGAGCTTCGGGGCGCTGACGGCGCCGAGCCCGAGGCGTTCCGCGTATCTCAGGTATTCGGTGAAGCGCGGGTTCTCGTTGACGGCGACCTTCATGCTCTTTCTTTTCTCGACGAGGAGGTTGTGGCAGACCATGTCCAGGGCGAAGGGGTCGGTAGCGAAGAACAGCGAATTGTGAAGGTAGGCGAACTTCGCGTTTTCGGCCGGCCCGCCGTCGTACTGGGCACGCAGGGCGTCGGTGATGTTAAGGACCATTTTGTCGCGGATGACGGGAAAGGCCGGGACCTCGACGCAGACGTCGAGGGAGAGGAGCGCGTGGAGCCGGTTGGTGTTGCAGACCGCGCCGTAGCCGATGTTCTTCGTGGCCATGGAGATCGCGTTCCCCGTGTTCTTGAAGACCGGGATATTGACGATCTTGGTCAGCCTCTGGGTCAGGAGCTTTCCGAAATAGGAGTGTCTGCCGTTGAAAACGTGCTGGTTGAGGTAGCCCAGGTCCTTTGGGCCTTCGACGTCGGCCCAGTAAAAAACGCTTTGATCGAAGTTGGGCGCGCTGACGTGGGTGCCGTCCTTGGCCAGCCAGCGGCTGTTGTCCTGGGTCTTGCCCTCCTGGGCGGCCTCGTCCATGGTCTGGAGCCCTTCGATACCGACGCCCGGATAGCGCTCCGGCGTGAAGCCCGCGTCCTTGAGCATGTAGTCGAAGCGGTCCCAGATGACGATGTTCTTCCGGGGCAGCCCGCCGGCCTCGAGCCAGGCGATGACCGCGTCTACGAGTTCGAGCCGGGTGCTGATCAATCCCGGCCCGACGGGGTTGACCTTGAGGCCGACCACGTCGTTCTTGGCGAAGAACAGGCCGAAGCTCGCCTGGAGGGTCTTGTCCGTGAGCCGGGCCAGTCCTTTTTCGAACATCGCCCCGATGACCTTGGCGTCCGGCTTTCCGTCCGGCATGGCCTTGGGATCGTTGACCTCGACGACCTTGCCCGGAAAAGGGCCGGGCAGGGAATGCGCCGTCCTGGGGACCTTGAGCGCGTCCTCGATGTTCGTCTTTGGCCGGGGGGGCGGCGACTTGGGGGCGGGTGCGTTCTGGCCGGGCTCCGGGCCGGCGAGCGCGAAGAGCGTCCGGCCGCCGAGCACCAGGCCGGCGCCGACGGCGCCGCCAAGCTTGAAGAAGTTGCGTCTGTCGAGAGCGTTGTCGGGAGACAGGGACTTGTAGCCCTTCATCGGCTTTCCTGCGCGGCGAAGACGCCTTGGATCCGGTCGAACGCCCAATCCAGGTCCTTCGAGGTGATGATAAGGGGCGGGGCGAACCGGATCACGTTGTCGTGAGTCTCCTTGCAGAGCAGGCCCGCGTCCTTGAGGGCTTCGCAGAAGCGGCGGGCGCCGCCGGCTTCGGGATGGAGCTCGAGGCCGATCAACAGCCCCTGGCCCCGGACTTCCTTGATGTGCCGGCTCTTGAGGGTCTTGAGCTTTTTGATGAAATAAGCGCCCTGCTTGGCCGCGTTCTGGGCGAGCTTCTCCTCCTTGATGACGCGGAGCGCCTCTCGGGCCACGGCGCAAGCCAGCGGATTGCCGCCAAAGGTCGAGCCGTGCTCGCCGGGCTTGAACACCCCCAGCACCGCTTCCTGGGCCAGGACCGCGGAGATGGGATAGCAGCCGCCGCCGAGCGACTTGCCGATGACGACCATGTCGGGCCGGATCCCTTCGTACTCGTAGGCGAAGAGCTTCCCCGCGCGTCCCAGGCCGGTCTGGATCTCGTCGGCGATGAGGAGGACGTTGTGCTTCTCGCAGATCTCCTTGGCCTTTTTTAGATAGCCGGGAGTCGGGATCAGGATGCCGGCTTCGGCCTGATAGGGTTCGACGATGAACCCGGCCGTAGCGGGCGTGATCGCCTGTTCCAGGGCCTCCGCATCGTTGAAGGGGATGATCTTGAAGCCGGGGGTGAAGGGCCCGAAGTCCTTGCGGTAGAGCGGTTCGGTCGAGAAGCTGATGACCGACACCGTCCGGCCGTGGAAATTGTTCCGGCAGGCGATGATCTCGGCGGTGTCCTGGGCCAGACCCTTCTTCAGATAGGCCCATTTGCGGGCGGTCTTGATGGCGGTCTCCACGGCCTCAGCCCCCGAGTTCATGGGCAGGACCATGTCGTAGCCCGTCATCTTGCAGAGCTCTTTGGCCAGCAGGGGCCACTGGTCGTTGCGGAAGGCGCGGGACGTCAGGGTGACTTTCCCCGCCTGGGCCTTCAGGGCCTTGATGATCCGAGGATGGCAATGGCCCTGGTTCACGGCGGAGTAGGCGCTCAGGAAATCGAGGTACTTGCGGCCGTCGACGTCCCAGACCCAGATGCCCTTGGCCTTGGTGATGACGACGTCGAGGGGATGGTAATTGTGCGCGCCGAACGTGTTTTCGATGGCGATGAAATCCTGGGAACGCATGATGACGACTCCTTCGGACGAATGTGGCGGAGAGGGCGGGATTCGAACCCGCGGTACACCTTGCGGCGCACACACGCTTTCCAAGCGTGCTCCTTAAGCCACTCGGACACCTCTCCGGCGCTTATTAAAGCGGATGCTGAGCTTGGTAAGTTACCAGAAAAGCGCGGCCGGGTCAACGCGGCCCGCCGGGCGGAACGAGGCGCCCTCAGACTCCGCGGAAGATGTTGACGATGTCCTTGAGGAGCGCCGCCGCGGTGCCCCGCGGGTCGGATTTGCCGCCGGCGACGGTGATCGTGCCCATCGTATCGGTGAAGTAGGTGATGGCCTTGTTCGTGCCGGAAATGCCGTAGAGCGGGTGCGACCGGTCGACGGACGAGACCGCGACTTCGATTTGGCGCTCTCCGCCCTCCTGGATGAATCGGCCCAGCAGCTTGACCGCCTTGCCCTCGGCCCGGGCCTGCTTGAGATCCCCCGGCGTCACGTTCCGGATTCCTTCCCGCCGGACATCGGCCAATCGGAATCCGGTCCCGGCGACCGCATTGGAAATGAGCAGGATCTTGCAGGCGGTGTCCCAGCCGTCGATGTCGAGCGACGGGTCCGGCTCGGCGATTCCGATGTCCTGGGCTTCCTTCAGGGCCGCCGCGAAGGGGATACCGCCCTCCATGCGGGACAGGATGTGGTTCGTGACGCCGGTCAGGATTCCCTCGATCCGCGAAACCGAAGCGGCAGCCAGCGAGACCTCCCCCACGTCGAGGGTTGGGAGCGCGGCGGCCGTCGCCCCGCTGTACTTCAGCCGGACTCCGTTCGAGATGGCCAGCGCGCTCAAGGCGGGAAAATCCAGGACAAGGGCGCCCTTGCTCGCGGCGGCCACGTGCCATCCTTTGCCCAAGGCCTCCGTCATAAAGGCGCGCCCGGGTTCGCCGGTGCGGATGTCGGTCGGCGTACATTCGACAAGAACACCGGGTTCCCCTTCTCCCAAAGCCTCCCCGAGCCGCAACCCGGGATGCCAGGCCGAGTGCTGTGTCGGAGCGGGAACCGCGGCCGGCAAATCGGCGAGCCCGGCCGCATCCGAGGCCCGGCTGGCCAGGAACCCGCCCTTGGAGTTGAGGGCGGCCTTGAGCCTGAGATCGATCCCGTACCGGTCCCGGCACGGCCCTCTTTTCTCCCAGGCGAGCTTGACGAAGGCCCGGCCGACGTTTCCCAGACCCGTGAGGACGAGATCGACGCGGCGCACCTACTTTTTCTCCTCGGGCTTGGCGGCAGCCCGCACGAACACGATCTCCTTGACCGTCGGCTCGAGCTTGACGGCCAGGCTCCCGATGTCGCCCTTGGCGTCCATGAGGAACATCATCGGGGCGTCGATCCTGGCCAGGGGATTCTTCAGCTCGAAGGTGTCGTAATGGAAGTTCGACATCGCGTAGGTCAGGCCGTGGAAATCGGCCAGAAGGCGGTCTCCCTCCAATCGGATGGAAAAACGGCCGTAGGCGGGATGGTCGAAATCCCCGGTGTAATCCTTGAGAGGATGGGTCGGGACCGTGCCGGGCTTTCGGTCCTTCTCCCGATCTTTCCGCGCTTTCTCGGCCGTCTCCCGACTTTTGGCCAGGTCGCTCCGGGTGCGGGCGTCCCAATCGACGGGCTTCAGACCGAGCAGCCGGTCATAGAGGTTGTAGGCGAGGATGTAGTTGATCGGCCCGCTCTCCAGGTTGTTCAGGACGACGAGGCCGATATTGTCTTTCGGCAGCATCGAGACAAGGGCCGTGAATCCGTCGATCGACCCGCCATGGGCCACGAGGAGGTGCCCGCGGTAGGAGTTGATCCGCCAGCCCATGGCGTAGCTGCCGTAGAAGAACTCGTCGTATTTCCACTCCTCGGGGACGATGATTTGGGGCGTCTGGATCTGGGCGAGGGCCGCTTCCGAAATGATCCGTTTGTCGAGCTTTTCGCCGCAGCGGCCCTTGGCGAGGTTGAGGAGGAGCCAGCGGGCCATGTCCGACACGCTGGAATTGATCGCCCCGGCCGGGGCGATGGCGTCCACGTTGCAGAACGGGATGAGCTCGATTTTCCCGTCAATCTCCTGGTAGGGGTTGGCGAAATCCGCCGCTTTCTGGGAATCCACGACCGAGAAATTCGTTTCGGACATCCCCAGGGGGGACAGAATGCGGCGGCGGACGAATTCCTCCCAGGGCACGCCCGCTACGGCTTCCACCAGGACGCCAGCCGTCATGAACATCAGGTTGTTGTACTGATAGACCTCGCGGATCCCGCGGCTAAAGTCGAGGAAGCGGAGCCGGTCGTAGAGGTCCTTTCGCGAGAGCGTCGATTTGTACCACACTTTGTCGTGCCGGGGCAGCCCCGTCCGATGGCTGACGAGGTCCCGGGGGGTCAACATCTCGGTCGCAAGCGGGTCCGAGAGCTGGAACGTCGGCAGGTAGGTCCGGACGGGCTTGCCCCAATCCAGTCTTCCTTCATCGATGAGAATGCCCATCGTCACGGCGGTAAAGGCTTTGCTGCACGAGCCGATGCCGAACAGGGTGCGCGGCGTGACCTTGAGGCCGCCTTGGATGTCACGGTAGCCGAATCCCTGGGCATAGAGGACCTTGCCGTCCTTCACGACGGCGATCGCAACCCCTGGCACCTTGTACTCGGCCAGGATAGAATGGACGAACGTCTCGAAGCCCTTGAGCTTGCCCAGGTCGCCGGTTTTCGGCTGGGCGAAGGACGCCTCGGCTAAAAAGAGCAAAAGAAGGACGATCGGGATGGGTTTAGTTTTTTTGGATGGCATGCAGGACTCCCCTTGATTTTATGGACTTGGCCAATAAAACCGAAACGCCTTTAGGACTTTTAATTATCAATATTAACCACCCCTTCCCCTCCTGACCAATCAGGAGGGGATGCAGGTAGGCGTTTCGGCTGCATGTCGCCCCTGCCCCCCTAATAAAAAGGGGGGATTTGTTAGCGCGTATTGCCCAACGCGCTTCCGACTTTTTTCTTATTAATCTTTACCCCCCTGCCCCCCTAATAAAAAGGGGGGATTTGTTAGCGCGTTGGGAAAGGAACGGAGAGAGCGGGATTCGAACCCGCGATTCCGATTGCTCAGAATAACGGTTTTCGAGACCGTCGCCTTCAACCACTCGGCCATCTCTCCTCAAGGATCGATTCGGAATCCGCGATGTGGGATGACTATTATAATGATTCCCCGGAGAAAATAAACCCTTATTTCCCGCGGCGGGCCCGGAAAAACGCTCTGAGGACCCGGCCGCAGTCGTCCGCGAGGACGCCGCCCGAGATTTCGAGACGATGGTTGGTCCGGTCGAACGGGAAGGTCATGATCGAAACGACCGCTCCCGATCTGGGATCGAGGGCACCGTAGACCAGCCGCCTCACGCGAGCCTGGACAATCGCTCCGAGGCACATCGCGCACGGTTCGATCGTGACATAGATCGTCGCATTCGGCAGACGGTAGTTGCCGGCTTTCGCACAGGCCTTACGGAGGGCGACGATCTCGGCATGGGCCGTGGGGTCGTTGGCCCGAACAGGACGATTGGCCCCCCGCCCGATCACTTTTCCGCCGGCGGCGACTACCGTTCCCACGGGCACCTCTCCCCGCTCCGCGGCCCTCGCCGCTTCGCGGAGGGCCAGGCGCATGAATTTTTCGTCGTCGGGTTCCATGGAACAACTCCGCCGCGATTCTACGTCAGGGGCCGAGCGGCGTCAATTCGGCCTCGGGTCGACGGGCGCCGGGAAGACCCATGGGAAAGCGCCGTTCATTAAACGGGGACGTTTGACCCTCCTCCGCGAATCCGTTAGACTTCCCGGGAAGCCTCCAGGAGGAGATTATGGACAAACTCGAATGCCTGTTCTGTTCGAAGGCCTTTGGGCTGGACATCCACCGGCCCTTCTGTCCCGAGTGCGGCGAGCCTCTGCTCGTTCATCGGGAGTCCCGCCACCCGCGCGCGTTCCATCACGGAGGCAGACTGGCCATCGAGATCTTCCGCGATTTTCTTCCTCTGGGGAAGGTCGAGCCCCGGCTCAGCCTGGGCGAAGGCAATACGCCCCTCCTGGAACTGTCCCGACTCCGCATGAAATTCGATCTCCCTCCGGTATTTGCCAAAAACGAGGCCCAGAATCCCACCGGCAGCTTCAAGGACCGGGGCACGGTCGTGGCCGTCCAGAAGGCCCGCGAGCTCGGACTGAGCCGGATCGGCACGATCTCCACGGGCAATATGGCCGGATCGACGGCCGCCTACGCCGCCAAAGCGGGAATGAAAAGCATCATCTTCGTCAAAGGAGACACGACCCGCGAAAAGCTCCTGGCCGCCGGTCTATACGGCCCCCTCCTCGTTAAAGTCAAGGGCACCTATGGCGACCTCTTCCGGAAGAGCTTCGACGTGGGGCGCGCCCATGGCATCTATTTCATGAATTCGGTCGATCCGTTCCGGATCGAGGGGTACAAGACGGCGGGCTTCGAAGTCTTCTTCCAGAGCGGCGGAAAGGCGCCCGATTACCTCTTCGTTCCGGTGAGCGCCGGCGGACACTTGATGGGCCTGATGCGGGCCTTCCAGGACCTCCGGGCCGAAAAGCTCATCTCCCGGATGCCGGTCTTCGTCGCGGTCCAGGCCTCGGGCTGCGCCCCCCTCGCCCGCGCCTTCGCCCGGGGAAAAGCGGCCCCGGCGGCCGTTCCGAACCCGCGGACGATCGCCCACGCCATTTCCAATCCCACGCCACCCGGCGGCCGCCTCGTCCTGAAGCTGATCCGTGAAAACAGGGGAATGATCCTCGGCGTCAGCGAGGCCGAGATCCTGAGGGCCCACCGCCTCCTCGCCGACCACGAGGGACTCCTCTGCGATCCGGCCTCGGCGACCGCGCTGGCCGGATTCCTCCGGCTGCATCGCCAGGGGCGGCTCAAGAGGCGCGACCGGAGCGTCCTCGTGATCACGGGCAGCGGCCTCAAGGCGCTCGAGGCCGTCGCCGCGGCGCGGATCGACTTCCACGAGACGACGGTCGGCCGCCTTGAGAAGTTTGTGGCATCCGTGATATCTTAGGAGCGGATTCAAAGGAGGAGGAATGAGCCAAGATTTTCCAAATATCGAATTTCGGATGCCCAAACTGCCTAAGATGCCGAAGATCCCGGCGAAGGCCGTCCAAATCGGCTTGGTCGCGGTCGTCATCATCGTCATCCTGGCCAGCGGGATGTACACCGTCAGCCCGGACGAAATGGGCGTCATCCAGCGCTTCGGGAAATTCGTCCGCTTGACCGACCCGGGGCTTCACTTCAAACTGCCCTTCGGGATCGAAGCTCTGACCAAGGTCCCCGTGCAGCAGCAGCTTAAGCAGGAGTTCGGCTTCCGGACCACGAAGCCCGGCATCCATTCCGAGTTCGCCGTCCCGGCCGACGCTGCGAAGGAAGCGGTCATGCTGACCGGCGACCTCAATGTCCTGAACGTCGAATGGATCGTCCAATACAAGATCAAGGACGCCTATAAATTCCTGTTCAAGATGCGGGAATCGCAGGCCACGTTCCGCGACATGAACGAGGCCGTGGTCCGGCGGGTGATCGGCGACAATTCGGTGGACGAGGTCCTGACCACGGGCCGCGACCGGCTGGCCCACGAGGCCCGGGAAGAACTGCAGAAGCTCTGCAACACCTACGAGATCGGCATCGAGGTCCTGCAGCTCATCTTCCAGGACATCAACCCGCCCGAGCAGGTCAAGCCCTCGTTCAACGAGGTCAACGAATCGCTCCAGGAAAGGGAGCGGAAGATCAACGAGGCCTGGGCCGAATACAACAACGAGATTCCCAAGGCCTCCGGCGTGGCCGAGCAGGCCATCCGGTCGGCCGAGGGATACGCGACCGAGCGGGTCAACAACTCCAAGGGCGACGCCAGCCGCTTCACGTCCGTCTATCAGGAATACGCGCGGGCCCCTCTGGTCACCCGCAAGCGCCTCTACCTCGAGACGATGAACGAGGTCATGCAGAAGATCGGCAAGAAAATTATCATGGACGGACAGCAGAAAAACCTCCTGCCCTTCCTCAATTTGAACGAGGAGGTGAAGAAATGACCAAGAAGACGCGGAACATCATCATCCTCGTCGCCGTCCTCGTCGCCGTGATCGTCCTGGCGGAGGCGGTCTACATCGTCTCCGAGACGAACCAGGTTATCGTCACCCAGTTCGGCGAGCCCATCGGCGGGGCCGTCGCCACGGCCGGCGTCCATCTGAAGATGCCCTTCATCCAGAAGGCGAATTATTTTGAAAAGCGCTGGCTGGAATGGGAAGGCGATTCCAACCAGATCCCGACCAAGGACAAGAAATACATCTGGGTCGAAACTTACTGCCGGTGGCGGATCAGCGATCCCCTGGTCTTCTTCCAGCGCGTCCAGAACGAGCGCGGCGCACTATCCCGTCTCGACGACATCGTCGACGGCGAAGCCCGGAATGCGGTGGCCAACTATGACCTGATCGAGATCGTCCGGTCCTCGAACCGCGTCTTCGAACAGTCGGAGGAGGCTGTGGCCAAGGACACCTCCGAGGTGATCGCCAAGATCATGCTCGGGCGGGACAAGATCGCCAAGATCATCCTCGAGAAGGCGGACAAGATCACGCCCGAATTCGGGGTCGAGATCAAGGACGTTCAGATCAAGCGGGTGAACTACGTCGACGAGGTCCAGAAGAAGGTCTTCGAGCGGATGATCGCCGAGCGGCAGCGGATCGCCTCCAAGTACCGTTCGGAAGGCGACGGCAAAAGTGCCGAGATCCGCGGCCAGAAGGAAAAGGAGCTGAAGCGGATCCAGTCCGAGGCCTACCGCAAAGCCCAGGAGATCATGGGCAAGGCCGACGCCGAGGCCACCCGGATCTACGCCACGGCCTACAACCTCGACCCGGAGCTCTACCAGTTCCTGAAGACGCTCGAATCCTACCGGACGAGCTTGGCCAAGGACACGTGGCTCGTCCTCTCTACCGACAGCGAATTCCTGAAGTACCTCAAGAGCAGTGGACGATAACGGGGACGGCTTTATTTTAGATACTCGACCAGTTTGTGCTTGTTCGGAAAGAGGGCGGGCGTTCCCCCGGTGTGAAAGAAGACGACTTTCGCGCTTCGGGGGATGTCCCCTCTCCGGATGAGGTCCAGCAGCCCGATGAAGGCCTTTGACGTGTAGACCGGATCGAGCACGATCCCTTCCCGGATGAACATCATTCGTATGACGTCGGCCACGTCCTTGTTCACGATGCCGTAGCCCTCTCGAATGTACTCGTCGTGGACGATGACGTCGGCGGCGCGGACATCCATCGCGAGATCGAGCGCCCGCTCCGTCGCTTCGGCGATCGCCAGCACCTCCCGGCCGAAGGAATCCTTGAAGTCCGAAACGCTGATCCCGACGACGCGGACCTTCGGAGTCAGAGCCTTGGCCCCGAGGACGAGCCCTGCTTGAGTTGCGCCCGAGCCCGTGGAATGGACGACAAAATCCGGTTCGAACCCGAACGCCCGCGTCTGCTCGAGCATCTCCCGGTAAGCATGGACGTAGCTGATCGCCCCCAGAGGCAAATCCATAGACCCCAGGGGCATCGAGCCGCCGATCGGAACGATGTAGGGACGGTGCCCCTTCCGCCGCTCTTCGTCGGCAACCTCCTCGACCGCGGCCAGGGCATCCTCCAGCCGGACGAGTTTCCCTTTCACCGCCTCCCGGATCCGGACATCTGCGCCCAGTATGTAATCCAGGAGAATGTTGCCGTCCCGCTCGGCCGGCAGGTCATAGGTCTTGAACAGGACCAGGATCGGCCGAATGCCGAACCGCACGGCGGCCGCGGCGGTCTGCATGGCCCAGTTGGACTGGAGGCCGGCCCAGGTCACGACGACGTCCGCCTTCTTGGCGATCATGTCGGGCAGGATGAATTCGAGCTTCCGCGACTTGTTGCCGCCGAACGCCATCCCCGTTAGGTCGTCCCGCTTGATGTAGATATCCGGACCGCCTAGGTCGGCCGTCACGTTCGCCAGCTTTCTCAAAGGGGTCGGGAGATGGATGAGCTCAATCCGCGGATATTTCGCGATCATCCGGTCGATTTCCGCGATGGATATGGTCATCATGGGTCCAGTATTAATCATGCCCGGCCCGGGATTGTTAAGCGCGGTCGGCCCCGCTGGTCCGGGCACCACCTGAGATTCGATTACTTCGAAGGATCGGCCATGATCCTGGCCGTGACCGTGGACTGGGCGTTGTCCACGATCAGAACGATCCGGTAATCCCCGTCCGGGGCCGCGCTCGAGATGAAGTTCGGGTCCTGCTGGGCCCGGAGCTGGGCCACGTACTCGGGGGGAAGATCGCTCATATCGCCGAGGGCACCGCCCCCGAAGCCGCCCCGGCCGCCGCGCCCGCCGCCGGCTTGCATCGCCTTCTTCTCGGCCTCTGTCCGTTCCCGGCGGACCATCATGTTCCAGGGAACCACGTTGAGGCCGGGATTGGCCGTGCCCTTGAGCTCGTTGATCAGCATGTTGCCCCGGAAGATCTGGATCTTGACCTCGCCCTGGGGTTTGGCCTTGAAGTAGTACTGGAGGCTGATTACGTTGGGCTCGTTCTTGCCGTTGAAATTACTCGAGCTCGAGTTGTAACGGGACCTCTCGCTGTAGCGGATTTTCGGGTCGAGGTCGAAGAGATGAGCCGCTTCGCCCAGGACGGACGGCGTCATCTGTTCGAGGGCCGAGATGTCGGCGATGTAAATTCCGCGGCCGTGTGTGGCGACGATGAGGTCGTTCTCGCGCGGTTGGATTTTCAGGTCATGGACAGGCTGGGTCGGCATGTTGCCTCTTAACCTCGTCCAGGCCTTGGCGCCGTCGAGCGACACGTACACGCCGCAGTCCGTCCCGACGATGAGCAGGTTCGGGTTTTTGTTGCCCTCGCGGACGGCGTTGATCGATTCGTTGGGCAGATTGCCGGCGATCGGCGCCCATGTCTGGCCGAAATCCGTCGTCTTGTAGAGGAACGGACGGAAGTCGTCGTTCCGGAGGCCGGTATAGGACACATAGGCCGTGCCGGGATCGAAATTGGAGGGCGTCACCCGGCTCACCCAGGTGCCCGGATTGCCGGATATCTTGTCGCTCGCCTTGAACCAGTTTTTGCCGTCGTCGCGCGTCACCCAGACGAGGCCGTCGTCCGTACCTACCCAGAGCAGGCCCTGGATCAGCGGAGATTCGTCCAGGGTGGTGATTGTGCAGTATTGAATGTTGCCGTCGCCGCCCTTGCCCTGGGGAAGCTTGGCCGGGTCGTTAGTGGTCAAGTCGGCACTGATCTCGGTCCAACTCTCGCCCCGGTTCGTCGATTTCACGACGAGGTTGCCGCCATGGTAGATCACGCTGCCGTCGAATGACGAGACGACGATCGGCGCGCACCAGTTCCAGCGGGTCGCCGGCTTGATCCGGCTGTAGGCGATGCCCTTCGTCTCGCCCATAACCAGGTCGAGCCGAGAGAGCGGACCGTTCTGCGATTCGTTGTAGATGTAGCGGTTGGTCTTGCGGTCGAAAACATTGTACATGCCGTCCCCGCCGCCGACCGTCTGCCAGTCTTCGAGGCGGATCGGCTGGCCGTCCTTCTTGGCGCTCGGGCCCATGAGGGAGCCGTTGTCCTGAAGACCGCCAGCGACGCGGTAGGGATAGGACATGTCGTAGTCGACCTGGTAGAACTGGGCCAGGGCCAGGATATCAGGGTGGTGCCAATTCTTGCCGCCGTCCCAGGTTACTCCCATGCCGTGGTCGTAGCCGAGGAGCATGTGGCTGGAGTTCGCCGGGTCGATCCAGAGGGCGTGGTTGTCCCCGCCAAACCGGAAGGGACTGCCCCAGGTCTTGCCGCCGTCCTTGGATTCCTGCACGCCGACCGACAGGGCGTAGACGTGCTTGTCGTCGTTCGGATCGACGATGATGTCGCAATAGTAGTATCCGGGTCCCGAGCCGATGCTCTGTTTCTCAGGGCTGACCTTCCGCCAGGTCGCGCCGGCGTCATCCGTGCGATAGACCTCGCCGTCGATCATGCCCGCACTCGATTTGCCGGCGATGATTTCCTTCATCCGGTCCTCGAACGGCAGGTTGGGCTTGTTGCCGTTTTCGATGACCGCATAGAGGATCCGGGGATTTTTAGGATAGATCTCCAGGCCGATCTTGCCGAGGACCCCGCCGGGCAACCCCTTGTCGAGCTTCTTCCAGCTGGAACCGCCGTCCGTGGATTTGAAAATGCCGCTGCCGGGACCGCCCAGCTGGAAATTCCAGGGCTGGCGCAACTTGTCATAGAGGGCGGCGTAGACGTTGTCGGGGTTGACGGGATCGACGACCACGTCGACCGCCCCAATCTGCCGCGCGCTGACCTTGATGTCCAGCGCTTTCTTCCAGGTCTGACCGCCGTCGCGGGTCATGTAGAGGCCGCGGTCGGGGTTGTCGGTATAGAGATGGCCGAGGACCGCGACATAGACGACGTCGGCATTCTTGGGATGGACGACGATCGCTCCGATGTGGTGGGACTCCTTGAGGCCCATATTCTTCCAGGTCTTGCCGCCATCGGTCGATTTGTAGACGCCGTCGCCGTAGTATGTGCTCCGTGAGCTGTTGGCTTCGCCCGAGCCGACCCAAACGACATTGGGGTTGGTCGGGGCGACGGCGATGGCCCCGATCGAGACGACCTTTTCGTTGTCAAAGATCGGTTCGAAGGACTGCCCGTGATTCACCGTCTTCCACAGACCGCCCGAACCCGTGGCCGCGTAGAAGGTCGACGGCTGTTGGAGCGGGACCGCGAAGTCGGTGAACCGGCCGCTCTGACGGGTCGGGCCGATGTCCCGGTAGGTGATTGCCTTGAACGTATCCTCGGTCGCGGCCTGCCCGAAGGCGTTTGCCAGCCCGAGGAGCGGAATCGCGGCCAGCGCCAAGGCGACGATCCACCGAAAATGCTTTCTCGTCACGCGCATGAAACCTCCTCCTGCAATAAAGGGGAAAATAAAAATGGTCGGCGGGGCTTTGAAAAAATCGCTTTACTCATATCCCGGTCGGAAACATCTCTAGTCAATATCACACCTACTGGCAAAGGTCAACTTGAGCCCCGTCCTATTGAGCCCCGTCCTATACCCGGGGGACTGAGAGCAGAATTGTCCGCGGGGCCCGACGGGCACCAAAGTCGGCCCCGGTCAGAGATTGCACGGCTTCCCGCAATCGCTTACAATGCCCCCGAAAGGCCCACGATATCCATGACGCCGGCGGTGTTTCTTGATTTCGCCAAAACCTATATCCGGCTCAGTCCGGCGGGCCGCCGCTGGATTCGCTCCCGACAAAGAAAAACGGAACGCCGTCCCAAAGGCGGCCGGTTTCCGCTCTTGGACGACAAGCTGAGCCGGAAGGATATGATCCACAAGTTCCTTATTTGCGACAAGGCTTTTCGGGACCATGTCCCGGACGATTTGCTGCATATTCTCGGACGCGAGCGCCGCTTCGTCTATGGGCGTTTCGTCCCTTTCGCTTTCATCAACCTCCTGATGTACGGCCGACTGCTTGAGGCCTATGGCCTTGCTTACGATCGGGCCGCGGAAACTCGGTTGGCGAAGTTCTTTTTTCTTTGGCGGGAATGGAACGATCTCAGAGAAATTCATAGCCTTGACGTCGGCCTTGTTGCGTTCCGGAGGGGAACCGAACCGCAGCCCCCTTTTCTCCTGCTAAGGACCCTGATCGACACGGTTGTGGGACGGGACGCACCTCCCGAGGAATATCCGGCCTTTGCGAATTATCTCCGTGCTTTCATGGAGCGCCGTCCCGCTTTTCTCACCGGGCAGCCGACGGAAAGCCGTCTCAAAGAGGCCGCCGCCTTTCTCGTGCTGACAGGGTATTCCATCATGTTCAAGAAAATTCCCGAGATTCTCATCGAGCCGGTACGTGATTTCGCTCCCTGGTTTTACAGCCTCGACGAGCTTTCGGATCTTCATCGGGACAAGGCTGCGAAAAAAGCGACCCATTTCGGCGCGCTCGCGGATCCCGTGAAGGAAATCTGGCGTCTCTATGCGATATGCGAAGAACGGTTCCGCAAGGACGCCCGCGCGCCGGAGAGCATCCTGTCCCTCATGAAATTCCTGACGGAAGAAACGATCCGGGCCGTTCGATTAGGATTCGACATCGAGAGCGAACTCTTCGGCGCGCCGGCGGCCGGCGGCCCTATTCGAACTGCAGATCCATCAGGGTCCGATACAGCAGCTGGAACATGATCTTCGGCTCCGAGGGAGGGAGGAATCCGCGGATGCCGTCCCACTTGCGGGCGATGAGGTCTTCGGCCTCCTGGCGGCAGGCGGGGATGGCTCCCGACGTCCGGACCAGGGCGATGGCCCGCCCGATTTCCTCGGGGTCCTTTCGACGCTTCTCCGAGCCGACGATGTCCATGAGGCGCGCCCGGTCTTCCGCCGGCAGGCTCTCCAGGGCCCGACAGAGAACATAGGTCAATTTCCCCTCGGCGATGTCCTCGCCGCTCACCTTGTTCCATTCGGGAGACGTGCTGTAATTGTGGATGTCGTCCAGGATCTGAAAACCGACGCCCAGGGCCGCGGCGAACTCCATGCAGGCCGTGCGCCCCGCCGGTTGGAGCCCGGCGACAATGGTCGCGACCTCGGCCATCGCCTCGATCAAAGCCGCCGTCTTCATCGCGTACATTTGGAGAATTTTCCCGCCGAGATCCTCCGTGACCCACGCCCGGAGGTTCTCGACACTCATGTTCTTTGACCAATACAGGTCGAGGGCCTGCCCGAAATGGGCCCGCACGAGCTGGCGGAAATAGATTTCATAGATTTCCCGCTTCTGATCGTTCGACAGATCCGGATGGTCTTTTAAAAGGAGGACGGGGAGAAAATACATGGTATTGGCCGCGCTGATCGCCGTCTCCAGGCCGTAGCGGATATGGAGCGCATCCTCTCCCCTTCGGAGGAGAGACCGGTCTTCGATATCGTCGATGATCAACGCACCGGCATGGCATAGCTCTCCCAGCGCGCAAATCAGGCGCTCGTACGGCCGGGGCGATGTCCCCAAAGCGTCCAAGAGGAAGATCGCGAAGAGCGGCCGCCAGCGCTTCCCCCCGCGGGCCAGGAGGTCCCAAATCGGCCGGGACAGCATCTCATCGTAGGCTGACGGAAGGTAGGTCCACGTCGCGGGGCCGAGGAAGTTGCTCAGGCTCGCGTCATCAAATGTCTTCGGCAGGACATCCGCTACCAGGCGGTCGACGCGGGCCGCAGCCGTCTTGAGAAATTCCTTGATGTCAAAAATATAACCATACCCGTGAAATTCGGCCCGCGCGCGGCCCCGCACGTCCCGGGTTCCGATCCGGCCCGTGACCTCCCCCGCGCCATCCCAGACGGCCCGCATGAGCCCAAAGACCGGGATTTCCTGATCCTCGGCCAGGGGCTTGAATTCGACGGCGGCTCCGAGAGCGGGGACATCGAGCCGGTATTCGATGGGATAGGAAATATTCGTGGCCGGGCTCTCCCAGGTCCGAAGGGTCACGAGATCGAATTCGGAAAAGGCTTGGACCCGGCCCGCCGGGTCCCTGGCGAGAAGACGGCGATACAGAACTTCGCCCTTCGATACGTCCCTGAGAACGAACGCCATCCAGTCCTCACCGTCTTCGAAATTGATGCCGAGCCAATCCCAGCCGAGAATGCGATCGGCGCCCTGGCCGGCCGCCAGGAACGAATGATCGCCCCATTGATGATCCAGCCAGGCCGTTCCCGAGACCTCCTCCTCGCCCACCCGGCCGGTGAGGATCAAACGTGGATAGGTGCGAAAGTCCATCCGCTGCGTCGGCTCCTCCGGGACCTGCAAAAGCTCCATTTCGAAGCTGCCGGCTGAGGGACGCAGCTCGAAAGCGCAGATCCGGTCGGTCCCCGGCTCGCGGAAACGAAGGTCCCAGCGCGCGGAGCCTTGAATCAGGCTGAAATCCCGCCAGACGATACGAAGGGGGGCGGCGTCGATCCGGGCGGATTCCGATACAAGATCGATGCTCACGAAGGGCCCGTTGAGCCGCAATTCGTCCAGGAGGATCCGGAGATGGGCCTGATTCACGGGGAGGTGCGATTGCCCCATATTCCGGGCGAGCGCCGCGTCAAAAAGATGGCGGTCGATGCGTGAGGACGTCCACTGCTTTCCGGAGGCGGGATCGAGGATCGAACTCAAGATCATGGAGCCGTCTTTGGGATCGCCGGCCGCCGTGGGAAGTCCATGCCGAAAGAAACAAATCATGAACGGCCGACGCCCGGCCTCGGTCGTGAACTCCCCCTGAACGAACCACCACTCCATGCGAGCGTCGTCATGAGGGGATTCGTCGTGGGGGCTAAAAAAATTCACAGCGCGATTATAGGGACTTTCGAGCCGCCAGGCAACCCATCCTTTCCAAAAGCCGTTGACAGACTTCGAACCGTGGTTTATCTTGAACGCGATTCCCGATGAGCATCCTCGGCGCGGCGATGACGGCCCTCCAGATTCTCTGCCTTGTCTTGGTCGCCGCCTATGGACTCGAAATCATTGTCATCCGGGCGGGCGCGCATCGCTATTTTTCCTCGCGCCGCCAGGCGCCCGTCGCGCCGCCTTCCTATCCGGGCGTTTCCCTGATATCCCCCTTGCGCGGAAGCGAAGCCGGAACGGCGGACAATCTGCGCAGCTTTTTCCGTCAGGATTATCCCGGGGAATTCGAAGTCCTGATCGCCATCGAAGAGGAGTCCGATTCGGCCGCGTCGACGGCCCAAAAAGTCCTCGACGAATTCCCGGGCCATGAAGGCAGGATCGTCTACAGCGGGTTTCAGCCGGGCCGGGCCATGGGCAAGAACAGCAACATGATCGCCGGCTTCCGGGCCGGCCGCCATCCGATCCTGGCCTTCTGCGACGCCGACGTTTGTTTGGGGCCGACATTCCTCAAAGCCGCGGTCGCGGAGATCGGCCGGCCGGAGATCGGCCTCGCTTTTCCCCCGCCCTTGTTCCGGGGATTCCAAAACGCCGCCGCCGCTTTATATGGCCTCGCCTACAATCCGGTGTCTATCCTGGTCCACGGCGCCATGGCCTCCCGCCATCGCCTGAAAACGGCCTTAGGCGCCGTGATGCTGATCCGGAGGGACGTCTTCGAAGCCATCGGCGGCGAAGCCCTTCTCGAAGCTCAGAACGTCGGAATCGACATCCTCCTCGCCCGGGCAGTTCGGCATGCCGGCTACCGGCTTTTTCTCTTGCGGGATCCGGTTTTCATGCGGCTGCCCCGCCAGAGCTTCAAGGGCCTATGGCTCCACTTCCACCGATGGTTCGTTACCATTCTGCATTATTATCCTAGATTGGCGATTTTCTTTTTGTTTTTCGGGTTTCCCCTGGTTTGGGCCTGCCTTAATCTTTCGATTTCCGTTCACCGGGGCGGAAGCGCGATTCCGGCCGCGGCCCTGGTCGGCGCGGTCATCGGATTGGAAGCGTCGACCATGGCCTCGATCAACGTCCGCTGGCTCGGCGATAAGACATGGGCGCGCTATCTCTGGGTCGTCCTGATCTTTGAACCGATCTTCTTTCCGATCTTTCTCTCCAGCCTCGTTTTTAAGAAGATTCGGTGGCGGGGCAGGACCTGGAAGATCGCCCGACTGCCGACAATCCCCAAGGAGGGTCCATGATCGAAACGAAATATCCCATGACCCAGCTCATTTGATCTTCTCGAGCAAAATCCCCCGTCCCGCCGGATAAAGCTCCGGCAGGCTTACCGGCAATTTTCCGGTGACGGGGATTTCCCCGAATGCTACCCGAGCGGCCACGTCCTGCGCTTGGACCGTGTTCCGATACAGGCAGAGATAGCCTGCGACCTCGGGAAAATTCTTGAGCAGATAGGGGCTTCCGAAGTTGACCACCACGACCGCCTTCCCCGCGGCGGACAGAGTCCGGATCAGGTCGACGTGCCGGGGGTCCAGTCCGACGCTCCCCTTCCACGCCCGCAGGCTCGAGAAGACGGCGCATAGGACCACATCGGCTTCGGCGGCTCTTGAATAGGCTTCGTCGAGCGTCTCCTTCCCCGTGTTGGCGTCGGCGTAAAAGACCGTCGTTCCCGGGGCTTTTTTCCGGACGGCGTCGGCGAATGTCCGGCCGGCGTAATAATCGGCCGCATCGCTGCTGAGCGAAAGGACGGCGATTCTTCGCCCCGCGGGCGCAATCGGGAGCACGCCGCCCTCGTTTTTCACGAGCGTGGCCGCCTTTTCAAAAGCGGTTTGCGCCTCCTTCAGCCTTGCCTTGGAGCCGAGTTTTTGGGGCAGGGCCTCGACGTCCACGAGCTTCTGGAGATGGAGCCCGATCCGGGCCTTGGCTTCCAGGATCCGCCGGACGGATTCATCCACGCGGCTCATGGGAAGCTTCCCCGTCTTCGCGGCATCGACCAGGAACTCGACGACCTTGGCCGGCTCAAGCGGCAGGAGGACCATGTCCACGCCGGCCAAGATCGCCCGGAGAGCGGCTTCGGTCGGGGAAAAAAGGCTCGTCACGCCGCCCATCTCCATGGCGTCCGTGACGATCAGCCCTCGGAAGCCCATCGTCTTCCGGAGAAGATCGGTCAGGATCGCGGGGGAAAGCGAGCTCGGCAGGCTGGGCGTTGGCTCCAGGGCCGGGACATTGAGATGGGCGACCATGATCGCCTGGACGCCTGCCTCGATCACCTTGCGATAGGGATACAACTCGACTTTGTCGAGCCGGTCGCGGCCGGCCGAGATCGTCGGCAGGACGCTGTGCGAATCCTGGTCCGTATCGCCGTGGCCGGGAAAATGCTTGGCCGTGGCGAGCATGCCGTGTTCCTGACATCCGCGAATGAACGCCGCCGCCAGCCGGGACACCATCTCCGGATCTTCGCCGATGGCCCGGGTGTTGATGATGGGATTATCGGGATTGATGTTCACGTCCACGACCGGCGCGTAGGTCATGTGCACCCCGAGCGCCCTCCCCTCTTCCGCCGTCGCCCGGCCCATCTGATAAGCGATCTTCTCGGAGTCGGACGCCCCGACCGCCATGAGGGTCGGATAGAGGGTGGCGCCGGTGATCTGGGTCCCCGCTCCCCGCTCGAAATCGGAGGCGATGAGCAGGGGGATCCGGGCCAGGGATTGAAGCGCGTTGTTCAGATGGGCGGTTTCATAAGCGTCGCCTAGGAAAATGATCAGCCCCCCGATTTTCGATCGGACCACCAGGTCTTTCAGGTTCGCCAGGGCCTCGCTGTCGTCCGGAAAGAACGCGCCCGTATACCGGCAGGCGATGAGCTGACCGACTTTTTCCTCGAGGGTCATCGTGGCCAGGGTCGCGGCCACCCAGCGGGACTCGGCCGGACCGAATCCCAGCCCCATCTTAAGGATGGGACGGACCGCGCAGCCGGCGATGAAGACCGCGAGGACGACCGCAATTCCGGCGAACTTGCCAGGCAGGGACATGGATCATTCTCCTTCCGCCAAGAATCCGGTCTCGGGCGGAATGCGCCCGGGACCGGATTCAGGCATACCGGATCAGGTTGAAGACGTCGACTTCGGGGTGCACCTTCCGGATCGCCGAGACCCCTCCCAGGAATCCGAGCTCGATGACCGCCCCGAACCCGACGGGATCGCCTTTGAGCCGCTTAACCAGGTCGAGGGCGCTGATGGAGCTCGATCCGGTGGCGATGAGGTCGTCGAGGACGACCACCCGCTGGCCCGGTTGGATCGTGTCTTCGTGCATTTCAAAATATTCCACGGCGTATTCGTTGGGTGCCTTGACGCACACGGTCTTCCGGGGGAGCTTGCCCTTCTTCCGGATGACGTCCAAGCCGAGCCGGAGGTCCCGGGCCACGGGGGCGGCGAACAGGAAGCCGCGGGACTCGATGCCGACGATGACGTCGGGCCGTTTCGCCCGGGCCCATTCCGTCAAGAGGTCGACGGCGAAATTGTAGGCCGCGGCGTCGCGCACGAGCGGCGAGATGTCCTTGAATCCGATGCCGGGCTTGGGAAAATCCTTCACTTCGTAAACGAAATCTTTGAGCTGTTCGGGTTTCATTCCGGTTTCTTCTCCTTGGGGCGGCGGAAATTTCGGGGGTGCGTCCGGGTGATTTCGATGCGGCGGCGCTCGTCCGCCTCGGCCGTGAGGACGACGCGGATCGCCTCGATGGGGAACTCGATCTTCTCGGCCCACTCGACGACGACGACACCCTCGCCGAGATAGTCCTCGAACCCCAGATTCAACACATCGTCCGAGCCGGCGAGGCGGTACAGGTCGAAATGATAGATCGGGACCCGGGCCTGATAGACGTTCATCAGGGTGAAGGTGGGGCTGCAGACCTGGTGGATGTCCTTCAGACCGAGGCCCGCGGCCAGGCCTTTTGTGAAGACGGTCTTGCCCGCGCCCAGATCTCCGATGAGGAACACGGTCTCATCGCCCTTGAAGCCGCCGGCCAATTCCCGGGCGATCGCCACGGTTTCCTCGGGCGAGCGGGAAAACGCGAGGCGGGGATGCATTTAAAACGCCCCGGCCAGGACCGGCGATCGAAAGCGGCGCGCAGCCGGGGCGGCGGGACCCATCGGTTACGATTCCATTTCCTTGAGGGCCGCGGGCAGATACCGGATCAGGTCTCCGGCGATCAGGGCCCGCTCCCCCAGCTTCCCGGCGGCGAGGTCCCCGCTCCGGCCGTGGAGGTAAACCGCCGCCAAAACCGCGCCAAGGATGTTCTTTCCGAGAACATTCTCGTCCTTTTCCTGGGCGATGAACGAGGCGATTAGGCCGCTCAGGACGTCGCCCGATCCGCCCGTCGCCATCCCCGGATTTCCCGTGGGATTGACATACACGCGGCCCTCGGGAGTGGCGACGAGCGTCCGATAGCCTTTGAGCACCACGTAGACCCGGTGCTCTGCGGCGAACCGTGGGGCGAGCGCGAGGCGGTCAGACAGGACCTCCGCGTTCGGCAAGCCCGTCAGACGGGCGAATTCCCCGGGATGGGGCGTGAGCACGGCCGGACGAGACAGCGTCTTCAGTCCTGTAAGGTCCGAGGCGAGGATGTTCAGGCCGTCGGCGTCGATGACGAGCGGTCCCGGAAATTCGAGAAGAAGCGCGCGCACGAGCTTCGCCGTGGAGGGGTGCGTCGAGAGTCCGGGTCCCAGGAGAAGGACGTCCTTGCCCGGGAGAAGTTCCCGGAGGCGTGGCAGCGCTTCGAACGCCGCCGTCTTCGCCTCCGTCTCGGGCAGTGCCTCGGTCATCAGCTCCATCATCGATCGAGCGACCACGGGCAGGCAGCTCAGGGGCGTCCCGACGGTCACCAGGCCGGCGCCGGCGCGCAAGGCCGCCTTCCCGGCCAGGACCGCGGCGCCCGTCTTGCCGAAGGACCCGGCCAGGATGAAAACGTGGCCGTACGTGCCTTTATGTCCGTCCCGCGCCCGCTTTTTGAACCGGCAGGCGACGTCCGCGGTCTCGACGAGCTCGAGCTTCAGCTGCGCATCCTCGAAGAGGAAGGGGGGGATCCCGATATCAGCCACGACGAGCTCCCCGACGTACTCCTCCGCCGGAGGAAAGATGTGGGGAATTTTGGGCGCGGCGAGCGCGACCGTCAGGTCGGCCTTGACCGCCGGTCCGATGATCCGGCACGTGTCCGACGAGAGGCCGGAGGGGACGTCTACGGCGACGGTGAAGCCCGGGGCCGCGTTGATGTCCGCGATGGCCGCGGCCGGCAGGCCCTCGGCCGGCTTCACGAGCCCCGTGCCGAAGATCGCGTCGACGATGATCGAAGCGTGGCTGAGACGCATCCGCTGCTTTTTCCACCCGGCTTCGTCCCCGATCTCGACGATCTCCAGGCCGAACTTTTCGGCCACGGCCAGGTTCAGAGCGGCGTCGCCTTTGATCTCTTTTTTCGGGGCGAGGAGGAGCACCAGCGGCCGCGCTCCGTGGTCGGCGAGGCGCCGGGCGATGACCAGGCCGTCGCCTCCGTTGTTCCCCTTCCCGGCCACGATGACGACGGACTCCTCCCGGAGCCGGGGGAACCGGCGACCAATCTCGTCCGCGATGCGGAGGCCGGCGTTCTCCATGAGGACCGGCCCCGGCACGCCCAGCTCCTCGATCGTGAACCGGTCGATCTCGTTCATCTCGCGGGACGTCAGGATTTTCATGGCCGCTCCTCGCCGCGATTTTATCACAAAATTGATTTCAACCTCTATCTATGCTAACTTAACTCTTACTTTTTCATTGTCAGACCCGGGCATCGATTGGAGGTTATCACCATGTCCATCAAGGTCGGCATCAACGGCTTCGGCCGTATCGGACGGAACCTGCTCCGCGCGTCCGAAAAGCACCCCGAAATCGAATTCGTGGTGGTGAACGACATCACCGACGCTCCGACGCTCGCCCATCTCCTGAAATACGACTCCGTCCTGGGCGTCTTCGACCACGACATCGCCGCGAAGGACGGCGCCATCGTCCTCGACGGCCGAACGATCAAGGTCCTGGCCGAGAAGGACGTCGCCCGCCTCCCCTGGAAGGACCTAGGCGTCGATATCGTCGTGGAATCCACCGGCAAATACACCAAGCGGCCCGATCTCATCAAGCACCTCGAGTTGGGCGGAGCGAAGAAGGTGATCGTCAGCGCCCCCGCCACAGATCCCGATATCACCCTCGTCCTCGGCGTCAATGAGGGCGCCTACGACGGAGCGAAGCATCACATCCTCTCGAACGCCTCCTGCACGACCAACTGCCTGGCCCCCATGGTCAAGGTTCTCCATGAGGAGTTCGGCATCGAAAAGGGCTTCATGACCACGATCCATGCCTATACCAACGACCAGAAGATCCTGGACGCCCCTCACAAGGACCTCCGCCGCGCCCGGGCGGCCGCCGTTTCGCAGATCCCGACCACGACCGGCGCCGCTAAAGCGGTCGGCCTGGTCATACCCGAGCTCAAGGGCAGGATCGACGGCATCGCCATCCGCATTCCGACGTCCAACGTCTCGCTCGTGGATTTCGTAGCCGTGATGAAGAAAGATGTCTCGGAAAAAACGGTCAACGCCGCCCTGAAAGCGGCCGCCGAGGGCAAGCTCAAGGGCATCCTCCAGTACACCGAGGAGCCGCTCGTGTCGATCGACTTCCTCCACAATCCCCATTCCTCGATCGTGGACGGGCTTTTGACCAAGGTTATCGACAAGACCCTGCTCAAGGTTCTGGCCTGGTACGACAACGAGTGGGGCTATTCCTGCCGCCTCCGCGACCTGATCCTGTTCATCTCCCGCTGACCGGGCGACCGCGATGCTGTTCATCGAAAACCTGGATGTTCGGGGGAAGACGGTCTTCTGCCGGGTGGACTTCAATGTTCCCCTCGATGACCGGGGCGAGATCCGCAACGACACCCGGATTCGGGCCTCGCTGCCCACGATCCGGTTCCTTCTCGACGGAGGGGCGAAGCTCGTCCTCTGCTCGCATCTCGGCCGACCCAAAGGCAAGCCCGACCCCAAGATGAGTCTCCGGCCCGCGGCTGTCCGCCTGGCCGAACTCCTCGGGCGTGAGGTCCTGTTCGCCTCGGACTGCATCGGTCCGGACGTCGAGGCCCAGAAGGCCAAGCTCCACGACGGCCAGGCGCTCCTTCTCGAAAATGTCCGCTTCCACAGCGAGGAGACGAAAAACGACCCGGCGTTCGCCCGCGAGCTTGCGGCCGGCATCGACATCTTCGTCAACGACGCCTTCGGATCGAGCCATCGGGCCCACGCGTCGATCGTGGGCATCACGGATTTCGTCCCGCTGTGCGCGGCGGGCACCCTGATGAAGACCGAGGTCGATCACCTCCGCAAGGCCGTCGTCTCCCCCGCCAAGCCCTATGTCGCGATCCTGGGAGGGGCGAAAGTCGAGGACAAGATCCCCGTCATCGAGAACCTGCTCCACCTGGCCGACCATATCCTGATCGGCGGGGCCATGGCCTACACTTTCCTCAAGGCCCAGGGCCACGACGTCGGAAAATCGATGGTCGAGCCGGACAAGCTTGCGATCGCAGCGAAGATCATGGCCGAGGCCAAGCTCAAGGGCGTCGCCCTGCATCTGCCCATCGACCACGTCCTGACCGCCTCGATCGAGAGCGGGACGGTGGCGAAGGTCGTCGACTCCTACCCCTTCCCCGCGGAGCTCATGGGCGTGGACATCGGGCCGAAGACCGTGGCCGAATTCTCCGAGATCATCGCCCAGGCCAAGACGATCGTCTGGAACGGGCCGCTTGGCGTCTTTGAGACTCCCGCCTTTGCCGTAGGAACCGTGAAAATCGCCAAAGCCGTGGCCGCGTCGGGGGCCATGTCGATCATCGGCGGCGGCGACTCGATCGCGGCCGTGGATAAGGCCGGGGTCGGATCCAAGATCACTCACATTTCGACGGGCGGCGGGGCGAGCCTCGAATTCCTGTCTTTCAACACCCTGCCCGGGATCGACGCCCTCGAAAAAGGGTCTCATGCCTGAAAAGCGCCCGCCGTTCGTCGCAGGCAACTGGAAGATGCACATGACCGTGTCGGAGACGCGGGCCCTGCTGAACTCCATTGTGAAGGCCGTCCCCGATCTTGGGACCGCCCGAATCGTAGTGATCCCGCCGTTCACCTCTCTCGGCGAAGCGGCCCGGCTCCTCGCCAACTCTTCGGTCGCCCTAGGCGCCCAGAACCTGTTCTGGGAGGACAAAGGAGCGTTCACCGGCGAGATCTCGGGCCCGCTCTTGCGGGACATCGGTTGCCGTTATGTCGTCGTCGGCCATTCGGAACGGCGCCAGTTCTTCGGGGAAACCGACATCACGGTCAACAAACGGGTGCACGCCGCCTTGCGTTCCGGCCTGAAACCGATCGTCTGCGTCGGCGAGATCCTCGAAGAGAGGGACGCGGGACGTACCATGGCCCGCGTCCGGACCCAGTTCGACGGCGCCCTGGAGGGCATTTCCCCCGAGGACATCCGGAAAATCGTCCTGGCCTACGAGCCGGTCTGGGCGATCGGGACGGGCCGGACCGCCACGCCCGGACAGGCCGAGGACGTCCATGCCGTCCTACGCGAAAAAATCGCAGAAAAGTATGGAAAAGAGGCGGCCGCCTGTGCTATAATTCTATACGGCGGGTCGGTCAAACCCGCCAATTCTTTTTCTCTTTTTCGGGAAAAGAACATCGACGGGTTTCTCGTCGGTGGGGCTTCGCTCGAGGCGGAGTCGTTTATCCCGATCATGAAAGAAGCGATGAAAGCTTATAAGGAAGTAGCGTGAGCGCGTTAGTGACGATTATCCATGTCGTAGTGTGCCTGGTTCTGATCATCGCCATCCTGCTCCAGTCCGGCAAGGCGGCCGACCTGGCCGGGGCCTTCGGCGGCGCCGGCAGCCAAACGGCCTTCGGTCCCCGCGGCGGCGCGACGTTGCTGGCCAGGGTGACCGAGATCTGCGCCGTCCTGTTCATGATCACATCCCTTGGATTGTGGGTTCTGTCCGGGAAGGACACATCGTCCGCCGTCAGCGGCGAAAAGGCCGCCCCGGCCAAACCGGCGGCCGCCCAGACGGAGACAAAGAAGGACGCGACTCCGACGCCGGCGCTGTCGGCCCCGGCCGCCACGGAGGCGAAGGATAAGAAGCAGCCGGAATCGAAACAGCCCGAGGCCAAGCCGGCCGATGCCAAGGCCAAAGCCCCGGACGCGAAGACGACCACGGGTCCCGAGACCAAAAAATAAGCCCTCCGAAGCCTATTGATGGCGAAGTGGTGGAATTGGCAGACACGCTAGCTTGAGGGGCTAGTGAGCTTAACCCGCTCGTAGGGGTTCAAGTCCCCTCTTCGCCATTCTCTTACAATCCCGCCTCAAAGCGCCGATCGACCGATGTCTTCGATGTCCCGCGCCGGCTCAGGCTTTGGATGCCACCCAGAGGGAGAAATCGGTCTCGGGCATGGCCCCCGACACACGTCCGATCTCGAACCCTTTCTTCATCACCAAGAACGTCGGAACGGCCTTGATCTTGAAGGCCGCGGCCAGGTCGGGCTGCTGATCGGTGTTCACCTTGAGGACCACGAGGTCTCCCGCCCGGCGCCCGGCCAGGCTCTCGATGATGGGCGCCATCATGTGGCAGGGCATGCACGTCGTGGAATAGAAATCGATGAGGAGCGGCAAGGCGCCCGTCTGGATGAGGTTCACCACCTGGTTGGCCGGGGGTTCGAGGACCCGGCCCGGCTCGGGCAGCGGCGTCTTGCACCGGCCGCAGACGACCGCCTTTCCTCCCGGATTCCGGGGATAGTTGTTCGTCGCCCCGCATTCGAGGCAGCTGATCTTGATTTTGTCCGGTAGCATCGCTTCTCCTAGGCGCGCGTCTTCTCCAGAAGCAGGCGCCGCTTGGATTCGGGAAATCTTTCAATGGCGTAGCGAATGGTCGTCCGGGGAACCCGGCCCCGCTGGCGGAGGAGGAATTTTTCGAGCCGGCCCATGTCCGTCTTCCCGGCCTCGCGGAGGAGCCAGCCGTTCGCCTTCTCGATGAGATCGTCCTCGCAGCGAAAGAGCCGGCCCGCGATCTGGTAGGCCGCGTTCAGGCATTTTCCTCGCCGGGCCAGCTTGATGAACGCCACTGCGGAAGCGCGCTTGACCCAGCGGTTGGGATGGGCGGTCCAGCCCTTGATCTTCGGGACGAGGTCCGGATACCTTTCGAGCAGGCCCCCCAGGCTGTCGGGACAGAGCACGTCTACCGAAGCCCAGTTGTCGAGGTAGTCGCGGGCCAGCCAGGTCTTGACGAGGCCGAAGACGGGACGGCCGAATTCCTTGTGGAAGCGGAGGAAGATGAGTGTCGCCAGCCCCTTGGCCTCGAGGTACTTGTTGGGGAGGAGGATTTCGCAGAGCTCGACGGCTTCCTCGAGGGACCAGCCGTCCTTCACCAGGAGATACATCTCCCGGGCCAGCTCGCGCGAATCGTCGGCCGTCAAACCGTAGGAGGCGATCGTCTCCTTGAAATAGCGCTGGGCCTGGACCGCCTTCTCGGGGTCGGCCTGGCTCTTTAGGCGGGCGATGGCCTTCCGGGCGATGTCCTCCGGCGTGGGTACGGCCTTGACCGTCTTCGCTTTCGGGGTCCTGTTCGTCATTTTTTCCTCAGGAACTCGAGGAGGTCCGCTCCGTTGATGAGTCCGTCCGGAACGAGATCGGCCAACGGATTCCAGGAGTCAGAAGCCGGAATGGCACCCGGGCCGACGCCGAAGAGCCCGAGACAGGCGCCCATAACCTGGAAATCGCGGGCGTCCCGCCGTCCGTCGAGGTTCAGGTCGCCGAACACCGCGGGCTCCAGATAGCGGGCGAGATGAGCCAGGCCGAGGTGATCGATCGCATCGAAGGACGGATGGATCGTCGCGATGATGGGACTGGGAAGGAGGCCGTGCTCCGCGTTGCGGACCTTGATCAGGGCGCAGGCGTTGCCGGCGATCCGCAGACGTTCCGCGAAGAGTTCCGATTGCCGAAACGGCACCAGCGTGTCCTTATCCCCGTGGATGATGAGAATGGGGGGGTCGTCCGGGGTGACATAGGCGTTGGGCGAGGCCGCCAGGGCCAGGGCCGGGCAGACGTTCGGGTCGCAGCCCAGAAGATCGGTGACCATGGACATTCCCTCGGACGTCGTCTGGCTTGCGACGTCGGTCAGATCGGTCGGGCCGAACTCGTCGACGGCGGCCAGGATCCGGGACGAGATCCCATCGAGGCCCGGCCCCTCGAGGCCGTCGCGCTCGTCGGCCACGGCCAGGAGGGCCGCGAGATGGCCGCCCGCCGAGCCGCCTGTTGCGGCGATCCGGGCGGGATCGATGCCGAAGTCGGCGGCGTTCCTGCGCAGGAAACGGATCGCGAGTTTGCAGTCGTTGATCTGGGCCGGAAAACGGAATTTCGGTGCCAGCCTGTAATCGATAGATGCGACCGCGAACCCGAGCTGGAACCCCATGTTGACGATGTCGAGATCGAAGGCTCCGCTCTTGCTGCCCGACCGCCAGCCGCCGCCATGGATGTAGACGATGACCGGGACGCTTTGCCCGCGGCAGACGATCGGCTTGGCGAAGTCGAGCTTCAGGAGCTGGCCGCCCGCCTCGCCGTAGACCACGTCCAGACGCGTGTCCAGGGCGGGAACCGCCGCATCGACGCTGGGCGGCAGGGGGCCGGGCACGACGCGGTCGCCCAATTTCCAGGTCCGGACGCCGGCCGCGGTAGCGAGCGCAAGGGGGAGGCAAGAAACCAGGACGGCGATCTTCGACAGGCGTTTCACAACTTTCCTCCGCGCGTGCGCAGGGGAATCTTACACCCGCCGAAAAAGCCCTGTCAATGCGGCCCCACGCCGCCGCGGGCTCAGTGCCCTTCCGCGCCGTTGCCGTTGCGGGCGTAGGCGTTGACATCGAGAAAGCCGTGTCCGGAGAGGTTGAAGAGGATCACCGTCTCCTTTTTCGCGGCCTTGGCCGCGAGGGCCTCGTCGATCGCCGCCGCGATCGCGTGGGCGGACTCCGGCGCCGGGAGAATGCCTTCCGCGGCGAAGAACGTCCGGGCGGCCTCGAAGATCCGGTCCTGGCTGTACGCTCGGGGCTCGACCACGCCGATCGCGGCCAGGTGGCTGACGAGCGGGGACATGCCGTGATAGCGGAGCCCGCCGGCATGGATCGGGGGCGGCACGAAATCCTTGCCGAGCGTATACATGTGGAGGAGCGGCGTCAGGCCGGCCGTGTCGCCGTGGTCGTAGCGCAATTCCCCGTGGGACAGCGAGGCGCAGACTTCGGGTTCGACGGCGATGAACCGGATGGAGCGGCCCTCGGTCAGGTTCTTGCGGACGAAGGGAAAGGCCAGGCCGCCGAAATTCGACCCGCCGCCGACGCATGCGATCACAACGTCCGGCTCTGCGCCCTGGGCCCGCATCTGGGCTTCGGCCTCCTGGCCGATGACGGTCTGGTGCAGAAGGACGGCGTCGAGGACCGAGCCGAGCGAATAGCGGGTGGACGGGCTCTTGAGGGCGAGCTCCAGGGCCTCCGAAATCGCGATGCCCAGGCTGCCGGGATGGTTCGGGTCCTGCGCATAAAAAGTCGCGCCGGAGGCGGTGAGCGGGCTCGGACTTTCGGTGACGCTCGCCCCGAACATTTCCATCAGGACGCGCCGGCCCGGCTTCTGGCGGTAGCTGACCCGGACCATGAAGATCTTCACCCTCACGCCGAAGAGCGAGCCGGCATGGGCCAGGGCCGATGCCCATTGGCCCGCGCCCGTTTCCGTGGTCAGATTCTCGATGCCCTCCTGCGCGGCGAGATAGGCCTGCATCAGCGCAGTGTTGCTCTTGTGGCTGCCCATCGGGCCGACGCCCTCGTACTTGTAGAAAATATGGGCGGGGGTATCCAGGGATTTCCGCAGGCCCGAGGCATAAACGAGAGGCGTGGGCCGGAACTGGACGAATTTCTCGAGGACGGCGGCCGGGATCGGAATGAATCGCTCCCGGCTGGCCTCCTGGGCGATAAAGCCCTTGGAGAAGACGGGTTCGAGGTCCGCCGGACCGATCGGCTGGCGCGTGCCGGGATGGAGAGCCGGTCGCGGAAGCGTCGGCAGGTCGGCCTTGATGTTGTAGAAATGGGTGGGCAAGATCGCGGCGTTCCTCGCCGCGAATCGGGTGATCGTCGAACTGTTCATGGTTCTTTCCTCCTATGGGATTTCCTGGGGAGCCGGGGATGTCAAAGCCCCTTCCGACTCCAAAGCCGGTTGGGACAGATGACCCTTGGGAAAAATAAGAAAGGGGGGCGGAATTATCGGGCGGGGAGGGCCGCCCACCAGAACCAGGCGCAGAGGACGGCGCGAAGATTGCTCGTCGCGGCGAGGTCTTTCGGCTCGTTCATGATGCGTTGCATATTATAAAAGTCTCGAGTCGCCGTCAACAAGAATTTTAGAAATTTTAAGAATAAGAAAAAGAAGGGCGCCTCGGTCTCGAAAACCCGGGCGCCCCGTCCCTGAGGACTTCTCCCCTCTTGAAATTATCGCCGGGCGGCCTTGTTGCCGACCTGCTCCTTCTCGACGTTCAGCTGGGTGATGTCGATCCCCGTTTCCCAGTCGCCGAGCAGCCACCGGCAGAAGTAATCCGCCCGGATCCAGAAGAAGTAATCGCCCATCGTCCCGTAGCCGTGCCGCTGGCCCGGCATCAGGACGAAGTCGAAGCGCTTGTTGGCCAGGATGAGGGCATTGGCCATGCGGATGGTGTTTGTCGGGTGGACGTTGTTGTCGATGTCCCCCGTCACGAGCAGCAGGTGCCCCTTCAGGTTCTTGGCAAGCTCGGAGTTCTTCTCGATCGTGTATTCGAACGTGACCTTTCCGTCCTTGTCCACGACCTCCTTGACGCCGTGATGCTTCTCGCTCCACCAGCGGTTGTAGATGTTGTTCTCGTGGTTGCCCGACGAGGAGACCGCGACCTTGAAGAAGTCGGGATAAATGAGCATGGCCGCCGTGGACATGAAGCCGCCGCCGGAATGGCCGTAGATGCCGACCTTGTCCATGTCGACGTAGGGGTATTTCAGGGCGAGCTGCTCGACCGCCCGCTTCTTGTCGGCGAGGCCGTAGTCCCGGAGGTTGCCGTAGCCGTAGTTGTGGTACCACTTGGACCGGGTGGGATGGCCGCCCCGGTTCCCCACCTCGACCACGAGGAATCCGAACTGGGCCAAGGCCACGTTGGCGTTCCGCGGGCTGAACGTCTTCGAGACACTCTCGGTCTGTGGGCCGGGGTAGACGTAAAGGATGACCGGGTATTTCTTCTTGGCGTCGATGTCGAACGGCTTGTACATGACGCCATAGAGGTCGGTGATGCCGTCATCGGCTTTGATCTTGAACGGCTCGGGGTACTTGAAGCCGGCTTCGAGCAGAACGCTGACGTCGGTCGCCTCGAGGTTCATCACCAGGTTGCCCATCGCATCCCGGAGCTGGGACTTGGGGGCCGCGTCCACCCGGGAGACGTTGTCGATGAAGAACTTCGCCCCGTCGTTGATGTCGGAGGCGTGGTTGGCATCACCCGGATTGAGGAGCTTGAGGCCCGTGCCGTCGAAATTCACCCGGTAAAGGTGCATGAAGTACGGGTCCTCATTGGGCTCGCGGCCGCAGGCCAGGAAGAACAGGACTCGCATCTTCTCGTCGACGCCGGCAATCTGCTGGGTGACGAACTCGCCCGATGTGATCTGGTTCTTCAGTTTGCCCGCGCTGTCGTAGAGGTACCAGTGGCCCCAACCGTCGCGCTCGGACCACCACAGCAGCTCCTTGCCGCCGGCCACGGCGGCCGGGGCCCCGGGCTTTGCCCGGGGGTCCACTTCCGCCGCGAAGGCTCGTCCCTTGACGAGGCGGAGGGGCATCGTGTCGACGTAGGTGTTGAGGATTTCCGAGATGAGGACCTTGCCCTCGCCGGTCGTCGTGTCGGCCAGGCAGACGTCGACCCGATGGAGGTCCCGGCTCTGGCGCCAGAAATAGATCTTGTCCGAGGTGTCGGACAGCCACTGGGGTGAGACCGGCTTCTCGGGGTCGCGGCCGGCGTTTTTCCGGGGCTGGGTGCAGACGGACACGGTCTGGTCCTTGAACGCGTCGGCCTTGATCTTGACCTTGGCTTTGGTCGTGAGATCGATAACCGAGAGCTCGGCCTGAGGCTGATTCTCCTCGCCCGGCATGGCATACCGGTAGGTCTCGAGCGTTGGGCGCGGGTTGGCCAGGGCGTTGATGACCCACAGATCGGTTACCTTCCGCTGGTCGTCGCGGTCGACCGAGATCTTCTTCGAGTCCTTGGACCAGACGAGCCCCGAGGCCGGGACGCGGTAATCCTTGCGGTCCTTCTCGTCCTTTTGATATTCCTTTTTATCCTCGTCGTTGAGCTCCCGGGTGTAGCTGAAATGCTCCTCGCCGTCCGTCGTGAGTTGGACCTCCTTGATGGCCTTGTCGTCGGCTTTCTTCTGGGCCAGTTTGTAGTTCTCGGCGTCCATCATGAAGAGATTGTACCCGCGGCCGAAGATGATCGTCTTCTCGTCGGGTGAGATCGATGCCCAGTTGGGTCGCTTGTCCGGAGCCTTGTAGTTCTCGAGCAGCTGGAGCTTGCCCGAAGCGAGGTCGTATTCGAAAGTCAGGGGCTTGGTCTTGGGTTCGGGCTCCTTGGCCGGCGGCGGAGGAGCGTCCTTCTTTTCGTCCTTTTTCTGCACGTCCTGCTCTTTCTCCTTCTCCTTCTGCTTGTCTTCGATCTCCTTGTTGAGGTCACCGACCTTCATCAGCTTGTCGCCGACCAGCACATCGGCGTCCTTGGCGGTTTCGATATCGAATTGAATGGCCGTGTCCTTCTTTATGAATTTGATCGTCCGGATGGGGAGGTGCTGCGCGTCATAAGGGAACAGGGTGATCCTGGTCAGCATCGCCGCCATCTTGGCGTTGTCGAACAGCGGCTTCTTGGTCTTGAGGACCGGATCGACCATGTAATACTTGCGCCCCTGGCTGGTTTCATAGCTGTACCAGAAGCGGTCGCTTTCGAGCCAGCGGGCCGACACCGACGTGTCGAACACCAGCTTCCCGACTTTGGCCGACATCCACTGGGCGGCCAGGTCGTAATTGGCCTTCTTCGCCGGGGCGGCCTCGCCGGCCGGGGCGGACCCCGCCGCGGCGATGAGGACAAACATCAGGGAAAGGGCGATCAGGACGCGTTTCATGCGGACTCCTCCTTGGTTGGGGTTGGAAATGGGCGAAAGGCGGGGGTCGGAAAAGGCAAACGCCGGCTCCGGATGTTCATGAAAAATCGAATCTACAACAAGAAACGGAAAAAATCAACCGGCGGCGGCCGCGCTTCAGCGCAGCGACATCCCATCCCGGACATCGTCTGGTCGGGCCTCCGACCTTCGCCCGATTTCGCGGAGCGCGCCTGGAGGGATTTGAACCCCCGACCTATTGGTTCGAAGCCAATTGCTCTATCCAGCTGAGCTACAGGCGCGTCGGTCTCCCATTGTAGCGGAATTGGCCGTCCGAGGAAAGCCGCCCCGATGTCCGGATTTTCCCCTCGCGTTTCAGAACAAGCTGTAGATGAAGGGCCCGATGGCCGAGCTCTGGGCGAAGATCAGGACCAGCCCGACGACGACCAGGACGATAACCACGGGAATCAGCCACCAGCGCTTGTTCGACCACAGGAACGAGAGCAGCTCGCCGATGACCCCCGCTTTTCCGAAAAACCGTTTGAACATACCCATCTTCGTCTCTCTCTGAGAACTATTTCCGGACCATGTAGTTTTCGAGAACCAGGACGTCGATCCCGCTCTTGCTAAACGTCGAATAGGCGTTCGCCGGCGTGGTCACGATCGGCTCGCCCCGGAGATTGAACGACGTGTTGAGCAGGACGGGCACGCCCGTCGCCTGGCCGAACTTCTCCACGACCCGGTAATATCGCGGGTTCCATTCCTCGCGGATCGTCTGGAGCCGGCCCGTGCCCATGTGGTTGACCGCTTTGATGGAGTCCTTCTTGTCCTCCTTGAGCGGCAGGACGAGGAGCATGTAGCGGGACGGATACTGCCGGGCGGTGTTCCGGCCGATGAAGTACTCGTCCGTGTTCTGCTCGAGGATGACGGGCGCGAACGGCCGGAACGGCTCGCGGAACTTGATCTTGATGTTGACCGTGTCCTTCATCAACTCGCTCCGCGGGTCGGCCAGGATGCTCCGGTTGCCGAGGGCCCGGGGGCCCCATTCGAAACGGCCCTGGTACCAGCCGACGACCTTTCCGGCGACGAGGTCCTCGACCACCCGATCGAGGAGTTTGTTGTCGTCGGCGAAGCGATCGTATTTAATGTTCTGTCCCTCCAGGAACGACTGGATTTCTCCCTCGCCGTATTTCTTGCCCCAATAGGCGTGTTCGAGGGTGAACTTCCGCGGCCGGCCGAGCAGGGCGTGATGCACATGGAGGGCGGCCCCCAGGGCTGCGCCGCTATCCCCCGCCGCCGGTTGGATGAACAGGTCCTCGAAGGGCGTCTCGTTGAGGATCCGGCCGTTGGCCACGGAATTCAGGGCGCAGCCGCCGGCCATGCAGAGCTTCTTGAGACCGGTCTGGGCGTGGGCGTCCAGGGCCAGCTTGAGGATGATCTCCTCGGTGACTTTCTGGATGCTGGCCGCGATGTCCGCGTAGTGCTCGTTCAGGCGGCACTGCTCGGCGAAATCGGCCGGCTTCTCGCCGAAATACGACGGGAAGCGCGTCTCGGACGTGAAGAAATGCATCTTCGAATCGCGCGGCGGCCCGAACAGGTCCACGAACTTGGCATTGTAGGTCGCCTCGTCCGAGTAGTGGAAGGAGAAGTAGTCCATGTCGAGCCAGAACGACCCGTCCTTGGCCACCTTGACGAGCTTGTCCAGGATGCGGTCCATGTATTTGGGCTTGCCGTAGGGGGCCATGCCCATGACCTTGTATTCGCCTTCGTTGACCTGGAACCCCAGGTAGGCGGTGAAGGCGCTGTAGAGCAGTCCGAGCGAGTGGGGAAAGCGGATTTCCTTGAGGAGGGTGATCTCGTTGCCCTTGGCTTTCCCCAAGGCGGCCGTGGTCCATTCGCCCACCCCGTCGATCGTCAGGATCGCCGCCTCATCGAAAGGCGAAGGATAGAAGGCGCTGGCCGCGTGGGAGAGATGGTGGTCCTCGAATAGGATTTTCCGCTCCTCGATCCCCAGCTTTTCCTTGAGGATCGTCTTCATCCACAGCTTGTCGCCGAACCAGTTGATCATCGCCCCGCCGAACATCCTCCACGAGCGCGGAAAGCCCTGGAACGATGTCATCAGGATGCGCTCGAACTTCTGGAACGGCTTCTCGTAGAAGACGACGTAGTCCAGGTCCCTGGCCGTGATCCCGGCTTCTTCGAAGCAGTAGGCGATCGACCGGTCGGGAAAACCGGAGTCGTGCTTGATCCGGGAGAAGCGCTCCTCTTCCGTCGCGGCGACGAGCTCGCCGTCGCGGAGAAGGGCCGCGGCCGAGTCATGGTAGAAGCAGGAGATGCCGAGGATGTACATGTCAGGACTGCTTTTTGAAGAGTTCGATGTCCGAAGCGACCGGGGCCTTGGGGAACCAGTGGCTGTCCGTCCCCGATTTCTTGATGTGGAGGGGATCGGAGAAGAGCTTCACGCCGATCGAGACCGGGGCGAAAACGATCAGGAACAGGAGCCCGAGGATGATCTGGCTCTGGAACGTTCCGAGCTTCGAGCTCAGCTCGCGCCACGCCCGGAACCGCTTCGGGGGCCCTATCGGGGCGGCCGGATGGGCGTGGGCCGCGGCCTGCGCTTCGGACTTGGAATATCCAAGGACGAGCGACATCAGGAAGCCGAGAACGATTCCGGCCGCGATCCCGATCCCGATCATCAGGGCTTTGCCCGTCGCCATGCGGATCCCGGCGAAGAGGAGGGCGGCCCAAAACAGAACGACGAGCAGGACGTCTCCCGCCACGGGTTTCCGAACCGGCTTCCGACCGAATCTCAGGACGTTCCCGAGGGAATAGCCCACGAGCGACAGCAGCAGGACGGCGATGGTGGCAAGGACCTTCATGGTTTTTCTTCTCTCACGCTGAGATTCCGGCGCGCCACACGTCCGTGCGAGGCCCGCCAAAGCGGCTTATTTTATTATGATTCCGGCCCCAATTCAAGCTAGTCAATGGGGTCACAATATTCGTTGATTCTTACGGGAGCGGATGCGTCTTGACAGGATTCCGCTTTTATTCAAAGATAATCGAACCGTGAAGAAAATTTCCGGCCTTCACCTCATCCTGGCCATGAGTTTCGTTCTTTTCGCCGCCGGCCTCTGGTGGGGGCTTCCGGACTACCGAGGCTGGGCTCCGGACGAGATCACTCCGGCGAGCGTCGTCGACGGCCTTCGGCTGCTTTTTTCCAACGGCTGGTATGACCGGTCCCCGCCATTTCATTTCTATCTTTTAAGCCTCCTCTACGCGCCTTTTCTGCTTCTCCATAAGCTCCACATCCTCGATCTCCGACAAATGTCCTCCTATACGATTCTTTTTTATCTCGGGCGGCTCCTGACCGTCGTCATGGGAACGGCCACCATATACCTGGTCTATCGATGCGGGCGAGAGATCTTCGACCGGCGCGCGGCCCTCGGTTCGGCGTTGATCACGGCGCTGATCGTCCCCTTCGAATACTATTCGAAAACGATCAATCTCGACGTACCGTATATTTTCTGGTTCGTCGCATCGCTCTATTTTTTCCTCAGGATCCTGAGAACCCGCCGAATGAAGTATTATCTTCTTTTCGCCGGCGCGGCCGCGCTTTCGGTCTGTACCAAGGACCAGGCGTATGGGCTTTTCGTGCTGGCCCCCATCCCGATCGTCCTTTTCGATTGGAAGCACAAGCGGGAGTCGAAGCCGGACCTTTCGCTCCTCCGTTCCCTGCTCGATCGAAAATACCTTTACGCGGTCCTGGCCGGTACGGCCCTCTTTCTGGTCATCCACAACCTCACCTTCAATCTTCAGGGATTCCTCGGTCACGTCAAATTGATCATGGGCGGCGCGAGCGAGAGTTACCGGATCTATCCGCGCACGATCTCGGGTGAGATCCGGCTCCTGGGACTGACGCTCCGGCAGATCCAGGGCTCGTTGGGCTGGCCTCTCCTCCTGATTTGCGGCGGGGGCTTGGTCCTGTCCGTGGCTCGGAAAAAAAGGAACTGGCTGCTCTTGTCCTTGCCCGTCTTCGCCGTATCCTATTACGTGTTCTATATCGGGGTGATCCTGTTCAATTACGACCGCTTCAATTTTCCGATCTGCATCGTCCTCTCGTTCTTCGGCGGTTGGCTGATCTCCGACCAATGGAGGCCCGGCGCAAGGCTCTTCAAAACCAAATCGGCCCTCTTGGCGATCGTCTTCGTCTACAGTTTTCTCTATTCCCTGTCCGTGGACGTCCTCATGATCACGGATTCACGCTATGCCGTCGAGCGCTGGATGAAACGGAATATCCCCGGGCAAACCGTGGTTGGGATCGCCGGCCCCATGGAATATTGTCCCCGCCTGAACGACTTCCGGGGAACGTCCCTTCCGCTTTCGCTGGAAGCCTTTCAAAAGGGCCCGCAGCCGGATGTCGTGGTTTTTCCGTCAGCCTACAGCCGCAATTTCGCCAAAGGCTCTCCCGAGTATCAGTTCTATACGAATTTTCCGAGGGCCGGAGAGACCTATGAATTAGTCCTCCGATATCAAACCTCTCTGCCCTGGCTCGTCATCCGGTACCGCAACGCCTGGACGAACATCGATGCCGTCAATCCCGAAATTTTGATCTATGAACGGGAAGGGCTCAAAAAAGATCGCCGCCCCTAATCGGTCAGGCGCGGTTCCGCCGTCCGGCGGCGATCAGCCGGTCGACTTGGCCGTTCATGACCGGACAAAACTTCCCTGTTCTTGTTGCCATTCGACTTCTTTCTGAGATCGAGAGGCGGGCTTTTTCGAAATCCACAGTATATCGCCCGCTCCGAGTTCGTATCAGGCTAGAGGCCGTAGATTTTCCGGATGAGATTCTCGACGAACCGGTCGCTGAAGAGGCGCTTGGCGAAAACCATGAGGGGGGCTTTGCCGCCCGAGGCGTAAAAGGGCCGGGGCCGACGGGCCCGGATGATCTTGAGCGCCTTCCGGGCGACGACCTCCGGGGCGCTCCCGTCGGCGACGTGGCGGCCGCGGGCGCGGGCGACGACGTCGAGCTTGGCCCGGAACGGCGAACCGGGCGCGGCATAGATGTCGGGGGCGATGCCCGTGCTGATGTGCCCGGGTTCGAGCATGACGACGTGGACGCCCAGGTCCCGGACCTCGTTCCGCAGCGACCAGGTGTATCCGGCCAGGGCGAATTTCGAGGAGGAATAGGCGGACTGGAAGGGCACGGCGAACTTCCCGGTCATCGATCCGACATTGATGATGAGGCCGCGCCCCCGCCCGATCATGCCCGGGAGCAGACCCTGGATCAGGCGGATCTGGCCGAAGAGATTGGCTTCGAAGAGACCCCGGACTTTGTCGAGGGGCGTATCGGCCGCGGGCCAGAGCTGGCTCTCCCCCGCGTTGTTGATCAGGACGTCGACGGGACCGGCCCGGCGGACGAGGTCGTCGATCGACACGGCGTCGCGCAGGTCGAGCCGCAGGTATTCGACGCCCTCAATCGCGTCGGCCAGCCCGGACGGCGTCCGCGACGTCCCGAGAACGGCGAAGCCCTCCTGCCGGAAGAGCCGGACGATGGCCCGGCCGATGCCTTTCGAGGCGCCGGTGACCAGGATCCGGCGGGGCGCCTCGGAGGCGGTCGTCATTCGCCGGAGCCTTGGGCCAGCGTGGATTTCGCGGCGCCAAGGTTCAGCTTGAGCGCGTCGCGGACATTCTTGAACGCGGCGACGGTCCGGGCGATGTCCTCGTCGGTGTGGGAGGCGGTCGGGACCATCCGGAAGAGGATGATGCCCTTCGGGACCACCGGGTACATCACGCCGGTGATGAAGATGCCTTGGTCGCGGAGGCCCTTGACGATGGCCATCCCGAGGTTGATGTCGCCGGCCGGGACGTAGACCGCGCAGAGCGGCGAGGGTACGTCGCCGATCTCAAAGCCGAGCTCGGCGAGGCCCGCGCGGACCTTGGCCGCGTTGGCCCACATTTTCTTCCGGCGCTCGGTGTCGTGGGCGATGAGGTCCAGGGTCTTGGACAGGACCTCGACGTAGATCATGGGCAGGCTTTTGGCGAAGACCTGGGTCCGAGCGTTGTACCGGATCCATTCGGCCGCGGAGTGGTTCGTGGCCGAGACGCCGCCGATCGCGGCGAAGGCCTTGGCGAACGTGCCGAAGTAGATGTCGAGCTTGTCGTGAACCCCGAAATACTCGCCTGTCCCCCGCCCCGAGTCCCCCATGACCCCGAAGCCGTGGGCGTCGTCGATGTAGATCCGGGCTTCATATTTTTCCTTGAGGGCGCAGATCGCCGGCAGGTCGGCGATGTCGCCCCGCATGCCGAAAACGCCTTCGGTCACGATGAGGATCCCGCCCTTGCGGGACTTGTTGATGTGCTTCAAATGGGCCTCGAGGCTCTCCATGTCGTTGTGGCGGTAGACCCGGAACTTCGCCTGCGAGACGAACACGCCGTCGAGCATCGAGGCGTGGGACAGCTTGTCGACGATGATCGTGTCGTTAGCGTCCACGATCGAGGCGATCGTCCCGATGACCCCCAGGTAGCCGTAATTGAAGAGGACGGCGTCCTCCTTCCGGAGAAACTCGGCGAATTTTTTTTCCAGGGCGATATGAGCTTCCGTGTTGCCGGTCATCATCCGGGCGCCCATGGGCGCGCTGGCGCCATAGCGGCGGGCCGCTTCGACCGCCAGGGCCTTGATTTCCTCGTTCTCGGCCAGGCCCAGGTAGTTGTTGATCGACCACTGGATCACCTTCTGGCCGTGGAAGATCATTACGTGGCCGGGCGTCGGGTCGAGGACCGGGCGGCTGAAGTAGTGGTCCCCGCGGGCCCGGAACGGTCCGAAATACCCTCCCTCGGTCTGGCATTTATCGAAGATGTCTTTCATGGCTGCTCCTTCTTGAACTCCCTCGCTCGCAAACCGAGCAAAAGAGGCATTCTAATCGCCGACGCGGCCAAAATCAAGCCCGACATTCCTCAGGGGGAAACAAACTTCACCCTTTAGACGAAAAGCGCCGGGGATTGCTTCCACTCGGAGGGGCGGCAGGGCGAGGAGGACCGCCAGGAGCAGGACGAGGCATATCCTCATTATGGAGCCAGAGATGGTTGCCTTTTGGGGCAGCATGTCCCCCATCATACCTAAGGGTGTTTACCATGTATCTGACCCAGCACACTCGCCGGCCGAGTTGACATCGCCGTTTTGGGATACGAAAAAGATTAGAAAATCCGGCGAAGCTGTGATATAAACGGACCACCCTTTTCCAAGGAGGTTCGCTTGAAAAAATCCCGGTTTTCTTTCGTCCTGATCGCCCTTCTGGCGCTGGCGCTCGCCGCGCCCGCGGCCCCGAAGGTCCCCATCGCCTTCTCCGATTACCACGGGTATACGGGGGCGGTGAAGTACATCAAGGACGTCGCCGCGGCCTATCCCGACCTCACCGAGCTCCTGGAGATCGGCAAGAGCGGCCTCGGCCGGCCGATCTACGTCCTCGTCGTTTCGAACATGAAAACGGGGACGACGATCGACCGCTTCGTCGAATTGCGTCATCCGCGCAACCTCGAGGTCCGCGAGCCCTACCGCGAAAAATCCTACCTCGGCAAGCCGGGCCAGTGGATCGACGGCGGCATGCACGGCAACGAATACACGGGCGTCGAGGTGGCTCTCTACATCATCGACAAGCTCGTCTCGGGCTACGGGTCCAATCCCGAGCTCGCCCGCCTCATCGACACCCGGACCTTCTACATCTGCCCGGTCACCAACCCGGACGGCGTCTTCAACAGCGTCGAGCGGGAGATCTCCCAGCGCGGGAACGGCGACCTCGGGGCCCTGCCCAACGCGCCCCGCGATCTCAACGGCGACGGCCACATCACTCAGTTCCGATACACGACCGCCCAGGGCGCGTTCGTGGCGGATGATAAGGACCCGCGCCTGATGGTCCGCCTCGGAGCCAACGAACAGACGTCCAAGCCACGCTACGCGGTCGTCACCGAAGGCGCCTCGGCCGAGGGCCCTCGCGGCGGCGGCGGGGAGCCGGGCTCGAGCATCGACGTCAACCGCAATTTCCCCGAGGGCTGGTGGACCGAGGAGGGGCTTCCCGGCGGGACCGGCGCCTATCCGACCTCCTCGCCCGAGGCCCGGGCTCTCGTAGAATTCGCGGTCACCCACCGCAACATCCTGATGGTCCAGAATTTCCATACCTCGGGCGGCTTCACCTACCGCGTCCCGGGGACCGCGCCCGACTCGGGAATGAGCCCTCGCGACGTCGCCGTCTACGATTTCGTGCTGGGCAAGAAATACCTCGAGATCATCGGCGAGAAGGTTCCCGAAGCCTGGCAGAAGCCCGAGCTCCTGGCCGATTTCCGGTTGAAGCTCCGCGGGACAACCAAAAACAAATACGCCGCCGACCGGGGCTACGAGATGCCCCACGGCTGGATCATGGGCTACAACGAGGAGCGCGACCAGCGCTACGGCTACGGCATGGTCATCGACTGGTGGTATCAGGAGTACGGCGCCTTCGCCACGACGACCGAGCTCTGGAACCCGGACGCCGACATCCCCGGCTTCCCGGTCCTCGACCCCCAATCGCCCGACGTCCGCAACGAGCGCGAGCGGGCTCTGCTCAAGTATAACGACGCTAAATACGCCGGCAAGCTCTTCGTCCCCTGGACGCCCTTCAAACATTCCACCTTGGGCGAGGGCGAAATCGGCGGCTGGATCCCCAAATTCCGGGGCAACGCCCTCCCCGGCAAGCCGCTCACAGGGGTCTGCGAAAAGCACTGGCAGTTCGAGCTCTTCCGGGCCGGTCTCCTGCCCGAGGTCGCCATCACCGACGCCACCGCCAAGTTGCTCTACACATCCGACAGCGCTTCGGGGGCTAAGGCCGTTGTCCAGGGCGACAAGGCGACGATCACCAGGTCCGGCGCCAAGGGCAAATACCGGATCGTCGAAGTCACAGCGACCATCGAAAACAAGGGCAAGCTGGCCACCCAGACCGCCCGCGGCTCCCAGCTCCGCGGAAACCGGGAGGACGTCGTCTGGCTCATCGGCGACCGCGACAAGACGAAATTCCTGCAGGGAGCGCCCCATGTCGGACTGGGTGTCCTCGACGGAACGTTGAGAATCCCCGGCCAAAGCGGAACGGCCGGCACGGCGACGATCGGCCAGCGCGGAGGAGGCGCTCCGCCCCAGGTGACGACGGCTTCGCCGGGCGCGCCCTCAGGACAACGGGGCGGCGGCGCCCGCGGCGGCGCGGCGCAGCCTGCCCAGACCGGCCCGCGCCGGGAAGTGAAGTGGCTCGTGGCCGTCGAGGGCGACGCCCCCCTCAAGGTCGTCGTCACCTCGCAGAAGGGCGGGACCGCGGTCAAGGACCTCGCGGTCCGGTGAGAGGAGAGACCCCATGAAGACCATTTCCCGAATCCTGATCGCGATCCTCTTCGCGGCTATCCTTCTCCCCTCCTCGTCCGGCCTCCTGCCTGGCCAGACCAAGCTCCAGAAATCGCCGGGCGGCACCCACGGCGAGCTCGACGTCCCGATCTCCTGGAAGCGGTATTACGTCTACGACGAATGGGCCCAGATCCTGCGCGACCTGCAGAAAAAATACCCGCATCTCGCCGACCTGCAAAGCATCGGCAAGAGCCGCCAGGGGCGCGATCAGCTCCTCCTGACGATCACCGCCAAATCAACCGGTGACCCGAGGACGAAGACGGCCCTGTGGGTGGACGGCGCCATCCACGGCAACGAGATCAACGGCGTCACCTGCTCGCTCTATACCGCCTGGTATCTCCTGACCCGCTACGATTACGACCCCTATGTGTTCGACCTGGTCAACCGGCTGACGTTCTACATCCTCCCCGGCCTGAACGTGGACGGGAACGACTCCTACGCCCGGTTCCCCAACACGGCCAACAATCCGCGCGAACCGTTCCGGCCTATGGACGACGAGGGCGACGGCCTCTACGATGAGGACACGACCGAGGACGTGGACGGCGACGGCGAGCTCTCGACGATGTACATCGAGGACCCGGCGGGCGGCTTCAAGCTCTCGCCCGACAAGCGGCGCTTCGTCCCGGTCGAGGACCTGCGTGAAGAAGTCCGGCGCTTCCGCCTCCTCGGGCCGGAGGGCTTCGACAACGACGGAGATCTGCGGATCAACGAGGACGATCTGGGCGGGCCCGACGCGAACCGGAATTTCCCCTTCGATTGGGGCCTGGCCAACGGGGCCCCCTATCCCCTGAGCGAGCCCGAGACCCGCAACGTCTTCGAATTCTGGCTCGCCCACCCCAACATCTTCGCCTCGTTCCATTTCCACAACACGGGCCGCCTCCTCATGTTCTCGGCGCCTCCCGCCTCGCGGACGCCGCAGACCCCCGAGCAGGCGCGCCAGCAGCAGGAGCAAAACGCCCGCCGCCTCGAAGAGATGCGGAAAACCAACGTCTACGCCCAGCTCTTCGACCGCGTCGTCGACCGCGCCTACCAGGCCGACATGAACGCCCTGACCGAGATGATGACCATGGGCGCCCGGCTCACGAAGGACTATCGCCCGACGATCAGCGGGATGGTGGGACAGGCCCAGGCGGCCTCGTATTACATGATGGGCGCCTATGCCACCCTGATCGAGCTTTGGGGTTCGCCGGTCAACGAGGCCGACGAGAACAGGGACGGCCGGGTCTCGGACGAGGAATTCATGAAGTGGATCGACGTCGAGCTCGGCGGGGAAGGCTGGATCACGCCCCATAAATTCAACCATCCGGACTACGGCGAAATCTGGATCGGCGGGACGGCCAAGAAGCACGTCACCCGCACCCCGCCTTCGCGCTACATGGAGGAGGAGGCCCTCCGGATCGCCCGGTTCGTCCTCTACACCGCCAGCCAGTTCCCGAAGATCGAAATCGAATCGATCGCGGTCAAACCGGCGACCGAAAACCTGCTCTGGGTCGAGGCGACGGTGAAGAACGGGAGCGTCTATCCGACGAGCTCGGACCGGTCGGTCGTACTCCGGCGGAGCGTCAACGACCGCCTGACGATCGCCGCCTCGCCCAACGTCCAGGTGCTCGACGTCCCGGCGGGATCGACCCTGCTCGATCCGACCGACCCGGCCGAGAGGATGCAGACGCCCAAGGGCAAGACCGCGGAATTCCGCCTGGGGGGCAAGCAGTCGTTGAAGTTCGGCTTCCTCGTGAAGATGGACGGCTCGAGCGGCTGGGTGGAGTTCGAAGCCGTATCGAAGATGGGAGGCACCGCGAAAAAGCGGATCACCCTCGCGATCGACAACTGAAGCGGACCGGGACCGCGGAGGGCGGATTCGGGAGGAATGCCTTGACCCTTTTTCCCGCTAAGATATAATAAAAACAGCAAAGGAGAAATCAACATGCCCGACGTCCTTCAGAGACTCCAAGTCTACAAGTGCGCTCTCTGCGGCAACATCGTCGAAGTCCTCTTCGCCGGCGGGGGGGAGCTCGTCTGCTGCGGCCAGCCCATGACCCTTCTTGTCGAGAACACCGTCGATGCGTCCCGTGAAAAGCACGTCCCCGTGATCGAAAAGACCGCGGACGGCGTCCGGGTGAAGGTCGGCAGCATCCCTCACCCCATGGAAGACAAGCATTATATCCAGTGGATCGAAGTGATCGACGGGGAAGTCATCTATCGCCGATTCCTGAAGCCCGGCCAGGCCCCGGAAGCTTCGTTCGGCCTGAAGGCCGGCAAGGTCGCAGCGCGCGAATACTGCAACCTGCACGGCCTCTGGAAAGCGTGACCCCGAGGAACCCATGTCGAAATCCATCAAAGGCACCCGAACGGAAAAAAGCCTGATGGCCGCCTTTGCGGGCGAGTCCCAGGCCCGCAATCGCTATACCTACTTCGCCTCGGTCGCCAAGAAGGCGGGCTTCGAGCAGATCGCGGACATCTTCCTCGAGACGGCCGAAAACGAGAAGGAACACGCCAAGCGGTTCTTCGTTTTTCTCGAAGGCGGTGAGGCCGAGATCACGGCCGCCTTCCCCGCGGGCGTGATCTCGGACACGGCCGGCAACTTGGCGGCGGCGGCGGCCGGCGAAAACTTGGAATGGACCAAGCTTTATAAGGACGCCGGCGCGATCGCCGCCGAGGAGGGTTTTCCCGGGATCGCGACGCAGTTCAAGGAAATCGCAGAGGTCGAAGCCCAGCACGAACGGCGCTACCTCAAACTCCTGGCGAACATCCGGGAGGGCAAGGTCTTCAAGAAGGACGTCGTCGTGAAATGGAAATGCCGTAACTGCGGCTATGTCCATGAAGGGAAGGACGCGCCGAAGGACTGCCCCGCCTGCAAGCACGCCCAGGCGTACTACGAAGTCCTCAAAGAAAATTACTGAATGACGGGGCGTAGGCGATCCTCTCGATCATAGCGCCGCCAGGACGCCCCGGACGTAGCCGATCGATTCCGCGGCCCCGGGCAGGGGGTCCTTCTCGTCTTTTTCGTATTCCAAGCTGACCGCGCCGGCATACTTCAGCCTGACGAGCGTGCGCATCAGCTTCGGGATGTCGATCACCCCGCGCCCGATCTCCACGGCCGTCCCGGCGGCCGTCGAAGCGTTCATGTCTTTGATGTGTACATCGAGGAGCCGGTCGAAGCACCGCTCGGCCGACGCCGCGGGAACGAGGCCGCAGCGCTCCTCGTGGCCGATGTCGAAGCAGAGGCCCATCCGCCGGTCGAGCCCCTTGACCTTGTCGTAGACGCTCGCGGCCGTCGGATAGAGCTTGTCCGTGGGCCCGTGGTTGTGGACGGCGACGCCGATGTCGTACCGCTTGGCCAGCGTCTCGGTGAGCGGCAAAAACTCGGGATTCGGAACCCCGATGATGAGCTTCATCCCGGCCGCCTTGGCATATTCGAACGCCCGCCGCACCTCGGCCTCGGTCGTCATGTAGATCACCCCGCCCGCGTAAAGATCGAGGCCGGCCGCCTGGACCTTGGCCAGAACGGACCGCGTCCGGTCGGGCGTGCTTTCGAGCGGCAGGTGCATGCTCTTGAGCGAGATCTTTCTGAGGTCCAACCGCTTGGCCATCGCCAGCGTCTCGTCCAGGCCGAAAGCCCGGAACGTATAGGACGCCAGGCCGAGGGCGAAACCGAACTCGGTTTTGGCTTTCGCTGCCGACAAAGGTCTGTGATCGGATCCGGCGAACGTCCATCCCCCGGCGGCGGCCGCGCCCAATCCCGCGACCGCGGATTTCAGGAACTTCCGGCGGCTTGTTTTCGTCATCGGATCTCTCCTCCCGCCGGGCTCGGGCCTGACGCCACGGTCTTAATATATACACAGAACAAGGCATTTTTGCTATATATTAATGGCGCCGGGACCGATGCCGACCGGACCCGCGTCCTTGTCCGGCGCCGGCCTCGAATCGAAGCAATCGGTGGAAACGGAGGTCAGGTCATGAACTTGAATCGGCGATCGATCATGGGAGCGATTATCTTTATTTTCGCGGCCGGTTTTGGGGCGGCCTTCATCGCCCAGAGCGCGGACTCCGCCGCGGGCACGCCGGCCAACACTCTGACGGCCCAAGAAAAGGTCCAGGGTTGGCAGCTGCTCTTTGACGGAGCGACGTTCGCGGGATGGAGGGGCCTCGGCTATGATCGCGTTCCGGAGAAACACTGGGTCATCGAGAACGGGGCGATCAGGAAAGTGGCAACCAAGGACGTGCCGCCCGGACCGGACGGGAGGCCGGCGCCCGGCGGGGATCTCATGACGATCGACGCGTTCGAGGATTTCGAGCTCGCCTTCGAATGGAAGATCAGCCTGGGCGGGAATTCCGGGGTCAAATACAACGTCTCCGAGGAGATTTCGAGAGGGAATCCCCCCCAGGGCCATGCGGCCCTAGGCTTCGAATACCAGGTCCTTGACGACGATCTGCATGAGGATGCGAAAAACGGCCCGAACCGGACGGCGGCGGGGCTTTACGACCTGATCGGCCCCCGTAACAAGGCCCTCCGTCCGGTCGGCGAGTTCAACGCGGCCCGGATCGTGTTCGTCAAGGGCCGGGGCGAGCACTGGCTCAACGGCCGGAAGGTCCTCGAGTTCGACGTCGGCACGCCCCTCTTCGCGGACCTCCTGGCCAAGAGCAAATACCGGACCATCGCCCATTTCGCCGACCGGCGGAAGGGGCACATCGTCCTCCAGGACCACACGGACGCGGTCTGGTTCCGGAACATCAAGATCCGGGTTGTGAACTCGGAGGGGAAGACCCCTTCCGACGGGCGCCTGGAAGTCAAATAGGGTCGCGAAACGATCGGACCCTCCCTCCCGGAGAGGCGGGAGGACGTCCTCAGGGGGAATTATTTCCAGAGCGGCGAGGGATAGAGGCCGGCGTCGACCAGACTCTTCAACTCGGCGACGACCATCGGCTTGTCGTCTTTGTAGGTGACGCCGAACCATTTCTGACGGCAAGGCAGGACCTTGACCCGCGCCCGGCCGGTCTCGATCAGGTCATTTACGACCAGGGGGATGTAGAGCTCGGCTTTCGGATCGTCCGCCTTTTCCCGGACGAAGCGCTCGAACGCCTCGGCCGCGAACCCGAAAAAGGTCGGACTGAATCCCCAGAAGTTCATCGATACCGTCTCGCGGCCGTGGAACGGCGTCCGCCGCCCCGTGTCGTCCTGGTAGACGATGCCGTCCACCGATCGCTCGATGCGCGTCCGTTCGACGATGCCCTTCAAGTATCCGCTCCCGTCGACGTCGCATACGCCCCGGGCGACAGTGCCGTGCTCGCTGAGGGTGGTTTCGAGGTCGTAGCCGACGAGCGAATAGGAGAGATCCCCGGTCCCGAGCCCCCGAAGGAAGGCGGCCATAACCTGGAATGCTTCCTGGCCATAGAAGTCGTCCGCATTGATGGCGGCGAACGGCGCCCGGACCTTAGAGCGTGAAACCAGAACGGCCTGGGACGTGCCCCAGGGCTTCTTCCGTCCCGTCGGAACGCTCAGTCCGGAGGGAACGTCCTCGATCTCCTGGAAGACATAGTCGACGTCGATCTTCTTCGCGAGCTTATCTAGGTAGACTTCCCGGAAGTCGCTTTCGATCGACCGGCGGATGACGAAGACCACCTTGTTGAATCCCGCCCGGGCCGCGTCGAAGATCGAATAGTCAACGATGGTCTCGCCCGACGGCCCCACGGCATCCATCTGTTTCAGGCCGCCGTAGCGGTTGCCGATTCCCGCCGCAAGGACCACCAGTGTCGGATTCATGGGCACATCTCCTTCGAATGGAATTAAATTATCATATATCGATGGCGTTTTCAAAGTGCTCCTCCCGCGTTGTCTCACATCACGCGCTGGGCTGGGACAATCTTAATGCTGAAAAAGGCCGATCCAATCGCAAAATGATAAAATTCGTCTTGTTTACAACGAAACGGCCTTTTCTTTCGTATATAAGAATGGAGATGTCATGAAGGCGCCCGTTGGAAGGGGTCTTCCCCTCCAAATTGACTTACTCGGACGCCCATGTTACTTTTGATGCAGGATTTAAGTGATGCTTTGCCCTTTGTGCCAGGCGGACAATCGTCCCGACAGCCGGTTTTGCCATAAATGCGCGACGCCGCTGCCGGCGGACATCGTCCCGGGCACCCTGTCCCCGGTGACGCCTCCCCCGGCGACGCCGGCCTCCGCCTTCACCCAGACCATGATTACGCCCTTCGAGGACCTGAGCCGGGGCGCCCTGTTCGCCGGCCGCTATGAGGTGATCGAGGAGCTCGGCCAGGGGGGGATGGGCAAGGTCTACAAGGTTTACGACCAGAAGGTCAAGGAGATCGTCGCTCTCAAGCTTATCAAGCCCGAAATCGGCTTCAACGAGAAGGCGATCGAGCGGTTCAAGAACGAACTCAAGTTCGCCCGGAAGATTTCGCACCGCCATGTCTGCCGGCTCTACGACCTCGGCGAGATCGGCCTCGCCCATTACATCACCATGGAATACGTCGAGGGCGAGGACCTCAAAGACTTCATCCGGCGGGCCGGCCACATCACCACGGCCAAGGCCATCTCCATCGCCCGGCAGATCTGCGAAGGCCTGTCCGAGGCGCACCGCCTGGGCGTCATCCACCGGGACCTGAAGCCCCAGAACGTCATGATCGACCGGGAAGGCAACGTCCGGATCATGGACTTCGGCCTGGCCCGCTTCTCCGAAGGCGAAGGCGTGACGGCCTCGGGCGTCATGCTCGGCACGCCGGAGTACATGTCGCCCGAGCAGGTCGAGCTCAAGGACGTCGACGCCCGGTCCGACCTCTATTCCCTGGGCGTCATCATGCACGAGATGGTGACGGGGCGCGTCCCGTTCGAAGGCGAAACCCCGCTCAGCATCGCCATCAAGCACAAGAACGAGAAGCCCCGGGACTCCCGGGAGCTCAATCCGCTCGTCCCCGAGTCCTTCGCCAAAGTGATCCTCAAATGCCTGGAGAAAGGCAGGGAGAAGCGTTGCCAGAGCGCCGACGAGCTTTTCCAGGAGCTCGGCCGGATCCGGAATAGGCTGCCCACGGCGATCCGCGAGATCTCGCGCACCGAGCCGATCGGGTCGCGGGAAATCACGGTCCGGTTCCGGCTGTGGAAGCTTGCCGTTCCCGCAGCCGTCCTGATCGCCGTTCTCGCCTTCCTCTTCTTCCTCCGGCCCGCGAGAGACGACCGCAGCTCGCTCGCGCAGGGGACGCGGACCGCCGCGCCCGCCGGCGCCTCTCCCCGGGGCGGCGACGCCCCGCCGCCTGACACGAAAAGCGTCCGGTTCTCTCCCGGCATTTCGGGTTTTTTCACCGGAGTCGGGGGCGCCGTGAACCGCGTCCTGAACCCCACGGAACCGGACGACCTCAAGGCCCTCGAGAAAATCACCGAGAACGTCAAGGGCATGCTCCCCGAAAAAGGGCCCTACGTCGACGCCTATAACAATACGGTGGCGAAGCTCGCCGAACGCAAGAAGCTCGTCGAGCCGCAAAACCCCGCGTTGACCCGCGAGAGCAACAAGGAGATCCAGGGCGAGATGCAGAAGCTCCTGTCGCTCGTCTCCGAGCGGCAGTCCTCCCAGAAAGCCAAGGATGTGATGGTCGCCTCGCGGGCGCAGGCCCAGAAGGCGAAGAACCTGGACAAGAACCTCCTCTTCCGCCTGGCGCGCTACGAGGAAACCAACGCGGACGAGGCCTTCGCCAAGAACGATTTTTCCGGCTCGAAGGCCCTCTATCTGATTCTGGACCGGCTCTACGCCCTCTGCCCCCAATGTCAGACTGACCAGGCCTGCGTGGCCGCTCTCCGCCAGTTCGTCACGGAGTTGAAGAAGGACGTCGAGGCCAATGGCCGCGCGGCGGTCGATCCCTGGCTCACCGACTACGCCAAGGAGATCGAGAGCCAGGCGGACGCGTTCACGGCCAAGAACGATCTCGAGAACGCAGGCGGCGCTTACATCCGGGCCGCGTTTCTCTTCGAAAAGATCAAGGATACTATTATTTGATGTTCCCCCGGATCGGATAAGCGGGCCGGGCCGGCTTCCTCGGCGGGTTCTTCTTGAGCTCCTCGAGCGCGATCTGGATCGCCTTCTCGAGCTGCGGGTCGTGGCCGGCGATCAGGTCGGCCGGGTTCTGTTCGATTTCGACGTCGGGCGGCACCCCTTCGTTCTCCACCACCCAGCCGTCCTCGGTCCAGATCGCCAGGTTGGGCGCGGTCACCGAGCCGCCGTCCATCAGGACGGGGAAGCCGAGTGTCCCGACCAGCCCGCCCCAGGTCCGCTTGCCGACGAGGGGACCGAGCTTGAACTTCCGGAACATCCAAGGCAGGAGGTCGCCGCCCGAACCGGCCGTCTCGTCGATGAGCATGACCTTGGGCCCTTCGATTGAGGCGCTCGGCGTCTTGAGGTCCGCGCCGTAGCGCATGTTCCAGTAGCTGACCAGGGGCTTGCGCAGATGGTCGATGTAGTAATCGGCGACGAGGCCGCCGCCGTTGAACCGCTCGTCGACGATGATCGCGTCCTTATCGGCCTGAGGATAGAAGTAGCGCTTGAAGTATTCGTGGCCCTGGGTGCTCGTGTTGGGGACGTAGACGTACGCCACCCGGCCGCCCGTGGCCTGGTCGACTTTCTTCAGGTTGCCCTCCACCCAATCCCGGTTGCGGAGGGCGGATTCGCTCTCGACGGGCACGACGGAGACCGTCCGCGCGCCCGTTCCGGCGGGGTTCGGGCCGACCGTGATCTCGACGATCTTCCCGGCCGTGTTTTCGAACATCGCGTAGAGATTGGCCGGCGCCCGGAGGGCCTTGCCGTTGACCGCCAGGAGGTACTCGCCGGTCCGAACGTCCACGCCGGGCTCGGTGAGCGGCGAGCGGAGGTCGGGGTTCCAGTTCAGGCCGCCGTAGACCTTCTTGATCCGGTAGCGGCCGTTTTCGACACCGTAATCCGCGCCGAGCAACCCGCCCGGGACCGTCCGCGGGGTGAAGGGGCCGTCGCCCCCACCGACCCGGTGATGCCCGACGCCGAGCTCCGAGCACATCCATTGGATGACCCGGTTGAGGTCGCCCCGGCAGGAGAGCTGCGGCAGGAAAATCTCGTAGCTCTTCTTGATCGCCGCCCAGTCGTGACCGTGCATGTTGGTCGCATAGAAATAGTCCCGGTTGATCCGCCAGGCTTCATCGAAGATCTGCTTCCATTCGGCCGCCGGATCGATCCGGACCTCGATGGCGTCGACGTTGAGGCGGCCCTGCCCCGGCTGGGGCTTGGGAGCGAGGCCCGTCAGGAAGTAGTTCTGCTCCAAGTTGTACAGGACCTTTTTCCGATCGGCTGAGAGAAGGAAGTCCGAAACGCCGGTGAGGAGGACTTCGTCCTTCCGGGTCTTGAAATCGAACTTGTGGATGGATCCGCCGGCCGCACTCGGACCGCCCCCCGACGCAGCTTCAAGGTAGTAGATCTGTCCGGCCTCTCCCGCGGCCAGGTTCCGATAGCTGCCGGCGGGCACCGGGACGGCCAGGATGCGGTGGTCGAGGCCCTCGAAATCGATCCGGAACGCGTCGGACGGCTTCGCGCCCGCCTCTTTGGGCTTGTCGGCCGGAGCCGGCGCGGCGGGGAGCTTGGCCGCCGGGGCCGCCTTGTCCGCGGGCGGGGCGGCCGGCTTGTCCGGGGTCCCCTTCTCCTCATCGCTCTCCCGGGCCAGCGGGTTCGGGGCGTCCTTGGTCAAGGCGACGACATAGATCGAATTGGTGAGGCGCGTGTCGGCGCCCGAGAGGTCGAACCACTGTTTCACCGGACCGGCGTCCGTCGAGGCGAAGAAATAGAGATATTTCCCAGAGGCGTCGAACATCGGTTCGCTCACCTCGCTCAGGCCGTCCGTGATGGGAAAGGACTTGTCCTGGGCGAGTGAATAGACATAGACCTTCTGGATATAGGTCGCGGAGTTCAAAGTATAGGCGATCCAGGCGGAATCGGGCGACCATTCCAGGCCGTTGCCGCCGCGGCCGCCCATCTGATAGTCGCCGGCGATCTTCTTGATCGCCCCAGACTTCAGATCGATCCAGCGGATCGTCCGGGAATTGTCGCCGAAGACGATCTTCTGGCTGTCGGGCGACCATTCCGGAGAGGCATAGAACCCGGTACCGTTCGGCTTGAAACGCCGGACCTCGCCCTTGCCGTCCTGGGGCCGGACATGGAGCTCGTATTCCCCCGAGGCATCCGAGAAATAGGCGATCGATTTGCCGTCCGGCGACCAGACGGGAGAGCGCTCATTCGCGCCCGGCGTCTGGGTGATGTTCCGCGGGTCCCCTTTTTCGGCGGGGACACTGACGATCTCGCCGCGGAACTCGAAGGCGACGCGGGCCCCCGACGGCGAGGGCGAAGCCGCCCGCACCCAGCGCCCGCCCCGGGCAAAGCGCTCCCGCAACTCGGCCAGGTCGGCCGAGACGCCGATCGTGAGCGGCGCCGCTTTGGCCGATGCCGGATCGAAGATGTGGAGCCGTCCGGCCTGCTCGTAGATGATCTTCCCTCCGCCGGCCGAGGCGTTGAGCACGGGGTAGTCATTATGGAACGTCAGCTGCTCGACGTCCCTGGTCTTCGGGTCATAGGAGAACAGGTTGAATTCACCGTTGCGGTCGGAGCGGAAATAGAGCTTGTCCCCGATCCACATCGGCCCCGGGTCGTTCGCTCGGTCCTTGGACTGGGGCACCTTCTCGAGGGAATAGTCGCTTAGCTTGACGATCCAGATCACGGAATTCGTCCCGCCGCGGTAGTGTTTCCACTGGACGAAGGCGTCATAGAGCGGGTTATAGGCGATGCGGGTCCCGTCGGGTGACAGGGCGGCCCGGAAAGCGTAGGGGATCTTCAACTGTTCGGCAATGCCGCCCTCGAGCGGAACGGTGAAGAGCTGGGTATAGCGGCTGGAGTAGGAATTGCGGGGCGAGACGAAGAGCACCGCCTTGCCGTCGGGCGTGAACCCTTGGACGAGGTCGGCCCCGGGATGCCAGGTCAGGCGCTTCGGCACGCCCCCCGAGGTCGGGACGAGGTAGACGTCGGTGTTGCCGTCGTACTGGCCGCTGAAGGCGATGAGCGAGCCGTCGGGCGAAAAGGCGGGATAGCCTTCCACCCCCAGATCGGTCGTCAGCCGGCGGACATTCCTGCCGTCGAGACCCGCAACCCAGAGGTCGTTGGCATAGACGAAGACGATGTGCGTCTTCCCGATGGCGGGCTGGGTCAGAAGCCGCGTGTCGTTGATGTCGACCGAAAAGCCCGCGGACAGCAGGACGAGGGTCGCTAACGTGATGAAGGCCATTTTCCGGAGAGAAGGGAATTGCATCTCATGCCTCCTTTGAAATAGAGGGAAGTTTTCTCGACGGCGATCCAGCCAACGGAACCGCCATGGAGGCGAAGCGGGGATAGGCCCCCCTCCCCCCAATCGGCGGTCCCGGAGGCTTATTCGAACAGCGCCTGGAGGGCCTGATATTTGGTGTGGACCTTTTCGACGCCCGCTTCCATGCCGGCATGGTCATGGGCATTGCCCGCCGCGTCCAGGGCTTTGGACGCGTCCAGGAGCTCGGCGGCGGCCTTCTTGAACGCCTCGCCTTTCGCCTCGAGGCGCTGCGGCAGGGTCGCCTTGACCACGGCCTCGGCTTTGGTCACGAGCGCTGCGCTGTCCCCCCGGATCTTGTCATAGGATTTTTCAGGCAGATACGTGTGGTAGAACACATAGAGGAGCTGGTGGAACTCATCCATTTCCTTGAGGACGGGATTGAGCGCCCGGACCAGGCCTTCGTAACGGGAATGAAGGGCTTCGGCGGCGTCGAGCAGGACCTTGTCGTCCTTTCCGGCAGCGGCGGCATTGTAGGCTTCCACGGCCTTCTTCAGCTGGGCCACGCCCTCTTTCCAGACGGCGTCCTTCTCGCGGAGAATGCCGGGCAGCTTGGCCGCATAGATTTTGGCCGCGAGTTCGTTGATCTTGGGGACGTAGCTTCGGAGGGATTTCGTGTCCTTCTCCGGATAAGCCGTATGCCAGATCGGATAGATGATCTCATGGAAAGCGGTGAGCTCGGGGACTTCGCTCTTGGTTTCCCTGGCCATGTCCTGGGCTGCGGCCAGGCCAAGACCTGCGATGAGAGCGAGGAGCGCTCCGAGGATAATGCGTTTTTTCATAAAAACCTCCCGGTCGAATCGAGATGAAGAGCCTCTATTATGGGTTTTTTTCAAAAACTTTCAAGCCCCCCCGGGCCCATGGGCCCGGGACGAGCCCCTGCTCAGCGTTCCGGCTGCCGGATGATGCGAACGGTCTTGATCTCGTAGGGAGCCAGGGTCAGCCGAAGGATTGCGCCTTCGCTCTCGATCCTTTTCAGGGGACGCTCGATGAGGTCGGTTTCGACGGCCTGGACCGGCCACGGCCATTCGATCGAGGCCTCGGTCTTCCGACCCTGGGTTTCATACAGGCGGACGATCATGTTGCGGTTGTTGTAACCGGTCTCCATTTTCAGGGCGGATAGGACGACGTTGTCCGGCCCGACGTGGACGAACCCCCGGGCGGCCGGTAGCGGGCCCGGGTGGGCCATGGCCGTCCGGACGAGGAGCGGAGTGTTGAACTCGTAACCTCGCCGCGTGACCTCCCCGGGTTTTCCGTCCGCCGCGTGGGGAAAGAGCGCATAGCCGAAGGCGTGCCGGCCGCGGTCGGCCTCGGGATCGGGGTTCGTCGCGCCCCGGATGACCGAGATCCGGACGACATTGTCCTTGACGTCGTATCCGTATCGGCCGTCGTTGAGGAGGGCCGCGCCGGACCCGCCCGGGTCCTCGTTCAGGTCCACGTAGCGGAGAGCCGGCACCTCGACTCCGTCAGTCGGACGCGTGACCGACCCGAACGGAATCTCGAATTCGGCCCGGCCGTTCCGGAGGTCGAGGGGAAAAGCCGCCTTGATCATCACGTTCCGTTCCTGCCAGTCGGCCGCCACCCGGAAATCGATGCGCGGCAGGCTCCGATACAGGACAATGTCCTGGGTGAAGGACGATCGCCGAAAGAGGCTGGTCACCCGGACCACGGCCCGGACCGGCCCGGATTCGAGGACCTCGACCTTGGCCCCGCCCGCCCCGATGTTTTCCGGTGCGCCTTTCAGCCCGATTTCCCAGGCCGACATCGATTCGGGCTCGTCGGCGATCGCCTGGAGGACATTGGCCGGACCGCGGACGACCTCCCTACCACGCGCCTTGTCCTTCAGGCTCGTGATCCAGCCGGTTTTGGGATCGAGCGATATCCGTAAAAATTCATTTTCCAAAAAGTCGGGGCCGGCCGTTAGCCCGGCTCCGAATTCCGGCGCTTTTTCAGCGGGCACGACCCGGAACAGGGCGTAGCCCAGCGAAGGGACCTCGTTCGCGACAAAGACGAGGCGGACGGTCGCCCCCGCGCTTCCCGCGGGAGGCGGGACGATCTGGAACGCCACGTCGGCTCCTCCCACATCGAAGACCTGGAAGGAACCCTCCAATCCGCGGCGGGGAACGTCGCAGACGACCGGACCGGAAACCGGCCAGGCCAAGCCGTTATAGACGACGAGAGGCACGCCCGGGCCCCGGGTATCGATGGCGTTGGTGATCGCTTCGAGAGAGAAGTCGAGCGCCCGGCGGCCCCGGGCGAACGCCTCTTCGTAGAATCCACGCACCTCGTCGTAGACCGGCCCGATGCTCGAACCGTCGAGGATGTCGTGGAACTGGTTCCGGAGGACGATCTTCCAGGCCTCGTCGAGGTCCCTCTCCGGATAGTAATCGCGGTAGCCCAGGGCGGTGGCCAGCGCCGAGAATTTCTCGGCCGTGACGAGAAGCCCCTCCCCTTTCCGGTTGTTCGCCTTGGTCTCGACCTGGGTCGTATAGCATCCGGGGAAGGTGAAATTCAATTCCTTGTCGACGACCGGCAACTTGTCCGCGAGCTTCTCGAGGCCTTTGAAAAAATCCCGGGGCGTCGTGAATTTCAGCTTGGGATGGGACCTGTCTTTTCCATATTTATCGATCGCCAGGAGGTCGGCGTCCCGGGGCCCGCCGCCGTGGTCGCCTTCCCCGTAGAGGATCATGATGTCCCGGAGCGGAGACATCTTTGCCGCGTCGACGACGACGTCCTTAACGCCGTTCCTCAAGCTGACGTTGTACCAGCCCTGGGGGACATAGGCGAGTTGGCGGGACCCGTCCTTGCCTTGCCAGGTGAAGGCGACGGTCTTGTCGGGCGCGCAGCGGCCGAAGACATAATATTTAATGCCGGCCCGAGCCAGGATCTGGGGAAGCTGGGCGTTATGCCCGAACGAGTCGGGGTTCCAGCCGACCTGGACGTCCACGCCGAACTTGTCGAGGAAGTAGCGCTTGCCGTAGAGGAGTTGACGGGCGAGGGCCTCGCCGTCGGGCATGTTGAGATCGGGCTCGACCCACATCCCGCCGACGGGAATCCAGGTCCCCTCCCGGATCTTGTCCCGGATCGAGCGGAAGAGTTCAGGGTAGTTTTTCTCAATCGCCTCATAGACCGCGGCCTGGCTCTGGGCGAACGTCAGGCCCGGCTTTTTCGCCATCTGGGCCAGGGTCCCGGAAAATGTCTGGAAGGCGACGTCGTGGACGGTCTCCTCCCAGCGCCAAAGCCAGTTCAGGTCGATGTGGGCGTGCCCGATGAGAAGGGCGGTCAGGTCGCGGGGCCGGATGTCCTGGGCGGAAGCTCCGCCCGCGACGATCAAAACGGCGGCGATCCAGACGGCGATTTTGCGGAATGACGGCATGCTCCCCTCCTTCGCGCCGGACCGGAACGGTCCGGTCCGCAAGCCTCCCCGTGAAGCCCGGCGGTAGGCCTTATTTTTTGATGATGGCGGACGCGACGACGTTCGCTATGCGGCTCCGCAGCGGGACGATCTGCCCCTTGTCGTCCGGATGGACGCTGTTGGTCAGGAAGATGACGATCGTCTCGGTCTCCGGATCGATCCAGATCGACGTGCCCGTATAGCCCGAATGGCCGAACGATCGCGGGCCGAAGAGGTCGCCGCCATTGCTGGCGTAGGCCGAACTCAGGTCCCAGCCCAGGCCGCGGCCGAACTCCGGCGCCTTGGGATAGACCGACGTCATGCGCTCCACGGAAAGCGGGCTTAGGATGCGGACCCCCTTGGATTCGCCCTGGTTCAGGATCATCTGGGCGAAGACGGCCAGGTCGTCCGCCGTCGAGAAGAGGCCGGCGTTGCCCGAGATCCCGCCTTGCAGGCGGGCCAGGGGGTCGTGGACGACGCCCACGAGGGGGTTCCCGTCGACGACCTGAGTGGGAACGCAAAGGGCGAGAACATTGGGCGGCGGATTATAGAACGTATGTTTCATCCCCAGGGGGCCAAAGATGTTCTCTTCGGCGAACTCGGCGATGGTCTTCCCCGTGATCTTCTTCACGATATGGGCCATCGTGATATAGCCCAGGCAGCTGTAGTGGAATTCCTTCCCAGGAGGCCCGGTTTTTGGCATTTCGGCGATGTACTTGACCAGGTCCTCGGTGGAACAGGGCCGCCCCAGCCACTTGGCGGCGGCGTCGGCGTTCGTATAGGGCGGAAGGCCGGAGGTATGGGTCAGAAGGTTCCAGAGCCGGGCATCCTCGGACCCGATCCCCCACTCGTCCTTATAAGGCCCGAACTCCGGAACGTGCATCTTGACGCGGTCCCAGAGCGAAATCCGGCCCTGTTCGGCCAGGATCATGATCGACGTCGCCGTCGCGACCGGCTTCGTCACGGAAGCGAGGTCGAAGATCATGTCGGCCGACATGGGCTTCCGGTCGGGCACCCACTGGCTGTTGCCGTACGCCTCGCGCAGGACAATTTTCCCCTGGCGCGCCACGAGGAGCACGGCGCCCGGGAATTCTTTGCGGGCGATGGCCTCCCGGATGAGGCCGTGGACCAGGCTCAACCGCTCCTTGGACATGCCGGCTTCGTCGGCCGAGGCGGTCGGGAGCGCGCGTTTCGCGCAGCCTCCGCCGAGGAGCACTACCGCCGCGAGCCCCGCGATGACGAATTTCGATCCGCGCATCCTCTCCTCCTCCCTCGCCTCCCGCTCCCGCCGGGCTCAGGACCCGGTCCGGGCTTCCCTCGCTCGGACCGCCCGTTCCACCCGCTCCAGCGCTTCGCGGAGGAGGGGCCGGGGGCAGCCCAGGTTGATCCGCTGAAATCCCCGGAGCTCTTCGCCGAAGCGCGGCCCCGGTTCGAAATAGACTTTGGCCTCCCGCAGGAGAAACCGGTCGAGCTCGGCCTGCTCCAAGCCGAGGCCCCTGCAATCCAGGAGGCCGAGATACGTCCCCTCGGGGGCGATGAGCTTGATCTTTGGCACATTCTCGGCCAGGAACCGGCCGGCGAACTCGGAATTTCCGGCGAGATAGACGAGAAGCGCATCGAGCCACGTTTCGCCCTCCCGGTACGCCGCCTCGAAGGCGGCCAGGCCGAAAACGTTGCCCATGGTCAGTCCGGCACTCTGGAGCTGGCTGTCGAACAGGGCTTTCAGCCGGGGATTCCCGATGATTGCGGCCGCCGTCGACAAGCCCGCAACGTTGAACGTCTTGCTCGGGGCGGTGAGCGTCACCGTTCGAGCGGCCGTGTCTTTCGAAATCGTGGCGAAGGGCGTGAACCGGTGCCCGGGCAGGATGAGGTCGCCGTGGATTTCGTCGGCGACGACGACCCAGTCCCCCGCGGCCGCGATTTCGGCCAGCCGCCCGAGCTCCTCCCGCGTCCAGACGCGGCCCACGGGATTGTGGGGGCTGCAGAGGATGATCATCCTCGTCCGGGAATCGTCCAGCGATTTCAGATGGTCGAAATCCATCGTGAACCGGCCGCCGTCGAAGGAGAGCGGATTGCGGACGAGCCGCCGGCCGTTGTTCTCCACGGCGGCGTAGAACGGGTGATACACGGGAGTCTGGATGACGATCTTGTCGCCGGGCCGGGTGAAGGCGTTGACGCACAGGTTGATCGCGGGAACAACGCCGGGGATGAGTGTCATTTCGTTGCGGCCGGCCTCCCAGCCCTGGCGGCGCTTCAGCCAGGCCGAGAGGGCCGTCCAAAAGGATTTCGGGATCATCGGATAACCGTAAGCCCCATGCGCGGCCCGCGCCTTGAGCGCGTCGACCACGGCGGACGGCGCGGCGAAGTCCATGTCGGCCACCCACATCGGGATGACGTCCTTCTCGCCGAAGGCGCGCTCGCAGAAGTCCCATTTGTAGGACCCGGTGCGGCGCCGGTCGAGGATCGTGTCGAAATCGAACGTCATGCGGCGGCTTCCGTCCTCATTGGTCCTTCCAGATCCTACCGTCCTCCCGGATCCGGAAGGCCGGCCCGGCCTGGCCCTTGAGCGAGGCTTCGAACAAGCTGTACGTTATCTGAATGGTGGGCGGGAAGGCGAACCCCTTGATTTTCAGGTCCTTGTCCTTCAGGCCGAGGGCTTTCAGGTCGTCCGAGAAAATCCCTTTCTCGGCCCGGAACGCCCACTCGGCGTAATAAATCTTGCGCAGGGCCCACTTGGCCGCCTCATCCGGCTTTTCTACGAACGCGTCCTTGCCCTTGCCCGCGGACTTTCCGGAGAATTGCACGTAGCCCCACATTTCAGGGTAATGGATGTTGACGAGGCCCGTCGGGGCCCAGACCCAGTTGTCCTCGGGCAGCGTTTTCCCGGCCGCGTCCGCCGCCTTCGCGATCGCCCCGTCCGCGATGTTCACCCGATACTCGACCCGGGAGAAATTCACCCGCCATTGGTCGCCGGGTTTGGGCGAAGCCTTTGGCGAGGCGGCCTCCTTGAGGACCTCCCACGGCAGGGCGATCTCGACGAACCAGGCCTTATCCTTGTCGCCGGGATTGTTGAGCGTGCCGCTGACCTTGACCGCCGTCTTCAAGCCCTGGATGTCCCAGGCGTGCAGGGCGGGCCCGCCGTCCCGGTAGGGCCTGACCAGGAAGAGGTCCCACACGGTGTTGAGGGCGTTCATTTCGAGCTCGTAATAATTGTGCGTGTCCCCGTCCGGGTCGATGAAAACTTCGAAATCGTTGTCCTGGAAGATGACCGAATCGCGCTTGGTCAGAGTGGCCCAGACGTTGGGCTCCTCGAGATAGGCGCCGATGTAGAAATAATCGTCGTCCCAGAGCATCTTGGTCATCGTCCGGAACCGGGGCCGGGGACGGCCACCGCCCTCGATGTCCAGGAAGTTCTCGGACCAGGGGGCCTTCGTCCAGACGTCCTCGTCCAGATCGCCGTCGATCTGGACCGGTCCGGCCGCCCGGTAGCAGACATACCCGGGAGGGTCGAACGGGATTTTCGGTTCGGGGGCCTTGGACGCAACGGCGAAAGCCAGGGCGAGCGGAAGGCCCAGGGCGACGATCAGCCGGATGGGGCGCAGGGTCATCGAACAACCTCCTCGAACGGTTCGGTCCTCTTTTTTCAAGACCCTATGATACAGGAAATCCCGGCCCCGGTTGAAGCGAATCTTCGGCCGCGCCCGGCGACCAAAGGGGCGACTCCCCCTTGGAACCCCCTATGAGCGGCTCCCCGGACTATGCCCGGAGCATAGGGCGAGGCAAAATCTCCGCTCGTCAGAACCCCGGGTAGAAACTGAATTGGTAGTAAGGCTTGATCCCGCGGTCGAACGGCTTGACGTAGCTCACCCCGAGTACGAGATAGCCGAGGACATTCACCCGGAGGCCGACGCCCGCGCTCGTGACGGGTTTCCGGTCCCCGCCCGACATGAACCAGGGCTTGGAGGTATTGTCCCAGGCGAGCCCCATGTCATAAAAGGCCACGACGTCCACCGGGAAAATACCGTAATAGCCCTTCCCGAGACCCAACAGCCCGAAGAGCGGGAAGCGCAGCTCAAGGTTGGCGACCGCGAGCTTGCTCCCGAAGAGGCGGTTCATGTCGAACGTGCCGTTGGTGGCTTCGTCGGCCGTGAAGGAATTGTAGTCGTAGCCCCGGACGAGCATTTCGTAGCCGAGGAACATCGGCCACAACCGTGCGTCGTCGGCGCCCTTGCCGTAGCGGCCGTAGTGCATGAACCGGAAGGCCAGGGTAAAGGGCTTGACCGGGACGACGTATTTCCGGTAGTCGGCCGTGAAATTGTAGTAGTTGAGGGTTCCGAACGACGGCGAAACTTCGACCCGATAGCTCTGGCCGATGATGGGCGCCGTAGCCCCGAACAGGGCGCTGTCGTAGACGACGGCCGCCCCGACGTTGCCCATGTGGATCCCCGGAGGGGACGGCAGGTCGGTCCTCTGGTCGACGACGAGCGGCTGGCCGCTATAGTAGTCGTAGACGCTCGTGTAAATCACGTTGTTGAACTGGATGTAGGTATAGCCCGCCGAAAGCTCGAAGCGGGAAAAGGGGCTTAACGGATAGTTGGCGAATCCCCCGATCTGATAGTAGATCTGGCGGTAGAGGATCTCCTGCTCGATGTAGTTGGAACCGTCGCTCGAGACCGCGTAGTTGCCGTAGACGAGCGGCATCCGCTGGATAACGGCGCCCCAATTGAGGCGGTTCTTCGAATTCTGGTAGGCCACCATGGCCTGGGAATCCATGAGCCGGCTGCTGACGTTGGCCATGGTCATGAGGTTGTGCCAGCCGAGCATGTCGCTCCAGAAGGCGGCGACGCCCCCCCCCCCGGAGGCCCCGTAGTAAGGGTCGTAGCCCACGCCGATCGTCGGCGGCATGACGTAGTCGAGGCTCAGTTTGGGCTTATAGGGGGCGACGGAGAACTTCGAGGAATCGGGCAGACCGTAGCCGGCGTTCTTGATGAGCCCCAGGATCTCCGAACCCTGACGCTCCCGGGGCGGGAGGATTGCGGCCAGGCCGCTTTCCGGCGCGTCCGGGACGGGCGTTCCGACATGGAGCTCCTTGGGTTCGAGCGCGTAGATGCTGTAGCTTCCGTTGTCATAGGCGGAATAGAAGATGTCGTTGGATTTGGAGGCGATCGACAAGGCGGGGCTGAGGTTCGAGATCCCACTGATGCCCGTGTAGAGGTTCGTGACCTGGCTGGCCGCACCGGTCGCGACATCCGCCCGGTAGATGTTGGAGATCCCGTTGCGGTCGGAGACGAAATACACGGACTTCGAATCCGAAGCCCACTGGGGGTTGATTTTCCGGGCGCCGGGGAGGATGTCCAGTTTCTTGATGTCGCCCGTGTTCGGGTCGGCGAGGGCCAGGTCGTAAGTCCCGATCATCATCCCGTTAGTGGCGAGCTGGCTCGAAAACCGCTCGGTGACGAACGCGATCCAGCGACCGTCCGGCGACCAGGCCGGATGGATGTCGCCGAAGGGGTCGTTGGTCAGGTTTTGAAGGTCCTTGGTTTCGAGGTTGTAGATGTAAAGGTCGGTGTAGCCGCCGGTCAGGGCCGAGAAGGCGATCCGCTTCCCGTCGGGGGACCAGGTCGGGTTCAGGATCTCGCCCAAGGCGGGAAACTTGATCTCGTCCACGATTTTGCGGCCTTCAACGTCCAGGAAGGCCAGAACGGGTTTGCCCTCCGACACCGCGCCGAAGACGAACCGGTTGCCGTCGGCGTCCCAGGAGCCGGCGGAGTTGATGAACTGGATACTCTGGAAATGGGAATCGACGGCCGTCTTCGTAATTTTCTTAGTGACCTTCCCCGTCCGGGTGTCGCCCATGAACATCTCGATGGCGAACAGGTCGCGCGAGGAGAGGAAGATGAACTTCTTGCCGTCGGGGCTGACGACCGGGCCGACGTTATAGGGATCGGTCTCGGTGCCGCGCTCCACGAGCCGGCCGAGGTTGGCCGGGGCCTGGGTGGCCTGGAGGACGGGGGTGTAGTCCTTCTTCAGGGCCTCCTGCCAGTCCTTGGAGAGCTGGTCGAGCTTGATGTTGAGGGTCTTCTCCAGGGCGACCTCGTAGTCGATGCCACGGCAGACGTCGCGCATCAGTTTGGCGACGGTGAGGTCGCCGTAGCGGCCGCCGATGTAGGCCCAGAGGGCCTGGCCATAGCGGTAAGGGAAGTATTTGTAGGGATCACGGAGGTCCTTGATCGTGGGCAGCTTCTTCTTGCGGATCATGTCCCGCATCCACATCGCCGTCAGGGAATCGACGGGGCCGATGGAGAAATACTCGGCCAGCCCCTCGATAAACCACAGGGGCGCTCGTTCGATCCCCCCCCCGCCGTTCTGGGCGTTGCCGTATCGCGGTCCGGCCGCGGAAGCCATATCGTATTGGAACGCATGGACGAGCTCGTGACCGATGACGTGATCCGTGTCGGCCAGGGTCCCGCCGAAGGGCAGGATGATCCGCCGTTTGGCCGATTCCGTGACGCCGCCCGTCCCCTCGCTCAGGATGTCGGGCAGGACGGTCGTTTGCTCGAACTGGGGATGGCTGGCGTACATGATGAGCGCCTGCCGCCCGCGGAGCTCGTGGTTGAGGAGGCGGGAATAGCGTTTATACCAGCGTTCCGCCATCTGGGCCGCCACCCGGACGGCCGCGGCCTCCTCGGGATAGAAATAGATATCGAAATGCTCGGTTTTGAGGACCTGGTAGTCGAACTTCTCGTATTGGACCTTGTTCCGGCCGAAATACTGTCCGTAGGCCGGCGCGAGGAACAAGCCTAAAAGGAGCCCGGTGAGAACGACCGGGACCACGATTCTGCCGGGGTCGAAGCTGAACGGCTTCCAACGCATGTTCAAACCTCCTCGGATCGGTCCGCGCCGCGCGCAACATCCGAATCTTCAACTATATATTTAGGTTTTCCTATCGATTTTGTCAAATTTCCATCCATCTATAAATTACCTTTTGCTTATCATAATACAAAAAACGTGCCAATTCCGTTCCCTTATAAATTCCTTTGGACGGCATTCTTGTGTCCCCCAAAAGGGACATCCGTCCTTATAATAGCCCTAGAATGCCGGAACTATACAACGTCTCTCTTCCCTATTTAGACGATTTTTTCTGCGGTTCCTTGGCGCGCAGACTGCCCGAAACCGGAGAAAGGCCTTATTCGCCGGCGACCGCGGCCGGTATCACCAGACGACGCCGTAATCGTCCCCATAATTGCTGGAACCGCCCCAGAACGTCCCATGCTTCTGATCGAAGAAAATGGCGTTGATCGGTCCGGAGGTAAGCGCCTTGACATCGAGCTTATATCCCATGGCCTTGAGCTTCTCCCGGACATCGGCCGGGACCTTCTCGTGGATGTCCATCTTCCCGGGGAGGCTGTCGTGGGGATCGAACGAATTGCGCATCTGGTAGCTCGTGATGTTCGGCGCTTCGCAGGCTTCCTGGACATTCATCCCGAATTCGACGACGTCCAGGAAGAACTGGAGGAGGTTCTGGTCCTGGGTGTCCCCGCCCTGAACGGCGAAAGACAGATACGGCTTCCCGCCTTTGAGGGCCAGGCCCGGGGTCAAGGTGGCCCGCGGCCGCTTCCCCGGCGCGATGACATTGAACGGGTTCTCGGCCTCATCGAGGACGAAGCTCTGCGCCCTCTGGCTTAAGCCGACGCCCGTGCGGCCGGCAATGACCGCCGGCACCCATCCCCCGCTCGGGGTCACGGAAACGACCCAGCCTTTCTCGTCGGCCGCCTGGATGGAGGTCGTGCCGGTCCAGAAGCTCCCGGGATCGGCCTCCTTCTTCGGCGGCGCGGGAGGCCAGGCTTTCAGATAATGCAGAAAAGGATTGGCCTTTCCCTCGAAGGGATAGGGGTCGCCCGGCTTCACGTCCGGGTTATTCCTGGTCCGGTCCATCAGCTTGATCCGGCTCCGGGCATAGTCCTTGGAAAGAAGCCCCTTGATCGGCTCCTCCGGCGGGAAATAGGGGTCGCCATAGTAGAAATCGCGGTCGGCGAACGCCAGGTTCATGACCTGGTAAAGAGTGTGGATGTAGGCGACACTGTTGAAGCCCAGGCTCTTGAGATCAAGCGTTTCCAACATGTTGAGGGCCTGAAGCATGACCGGGCCCTGGACCCAGCAATTCAGCTTGTAGACCTCGATGCCCTTGTACGTCGTCATCACGGGCTCTTCGATCCGGACCTTCCAGGCGGCCAAGTCCTCCATCGTGATCAGCCCGCCCTGTTCGCGGGTACCGCGCACGAATTCCTGGGCGATGTCTCCCTTGTAAAAACGGTCATAGGCGGCGTACAGGGCCTCCTTGCGGCCCTTGCCGCGGGCGAGGGCGTCCTGCTCGGCTTGGACGAGCTTCAGGAGCGTGTCCCGGAGGTCGGATTGCCTGAAGATCTCGCCGACCTCCGGCGCCTCGATCTTTTCCCCGAGGTGGGGCAGCATGACCACCCGGGAATACGGCCATTGCTTGAGCTTGGCCTTGTCCTTCTCGATCCGGTCGGCCGTTTCTTTCTCCATCGGATAGCCTTCGGCCAATTGGATCGCCGGGGCCAGGACGTCCTTGAGGCTGAGCGTCCCATACTCGGCGAGCATCGTGATGAGCCCGCCCGGCGTTCCCGGCGTGACCGCCGCCAGGACCCCGTCGGGCGGCGGATAGGCGAAGCCCCTGGACCGGTAGAATTCGGGCGTGGCCCCGGTCGGGGCGACGCCGAGGGCGTTGAGGGCGATGACCTTGCCGAGCGCCGGGTTGTAGATCAGCGCCTGGGTCTCCCCGCCCCAGCTCAGCACGTCCCACATGGTGCAGACGGCGCCGAGCATGGCGCAGGCGGCGTCCACCGCGTTTCCGCCCTTCATGAACATCTGGGCGCCGGCCGTGGCGGCCATGGGCTTGCCCGTGATCGCCGCCCAGTGCCGGCCGTGGAGGACCGGCTTTTCGGTGCGTTGGGCCGGACTGGAGTCCGCTTCGGCGGGCACCAGGAATGCGGCCAAGGCTGCGGCGAAGATCAAGAGTCCGATAACGTTTTTCATGGGCTCCCCTTCCGATCTCATTTCCCGAGCGTCGTCCGGACGAGCTTTTCCACGCCGGAGACGATCGCCAATTCCGCATGGGCCTTCGGTTTCTTAGCCTGTTCCAGGGCCTTCAAGCTGTCCTGGGCCCAGGCCGCGTCGGCCGCCGTCCCGGCCAGAATCGCATCGAGGGCTTGGATGCCGATCTCGGCGGCCGTTCCCAGATCCCGGGACAGAGGCTCGATTTCGGCGAGGGCCGGAGAGGCCTGGATCAGCGGCCGCAGCAGGTCCCCGTTGGCCCGCCAGCGCTGGAGCTGCCCGCGGAGCGTCTCGCCCAGAGTGCGGTCACGCGTCTCCCCAAATCTGTCCGCCGTCTGACGGAACGTCCGGGCGGGGCGGGACTCCGGGAAAGCGGCATCCACAAACCGGGTGAGCGGCGAAAGCTGAGTGTAGCGGAGGCTCTGGTTCTGCCGGCTATAGCCCTTGAGCGGTTCGACGACTTCGACCAGAGTCTTCAACGGGCCGATGTCGGCCCGGCCGGCCAGCCGCCGGAGGATCATGTCCTGGTTCTTGAGATGAAGGAGGCCGAGCTCCTCCAGCCGGACCGAGACCGTGTCCAGGCGCCGGTACATGTCCTCGACGTCGCGGACGTCGGCCGGCGACCAGAGCCGCTCTGCAATCGCGGCGGTCCGCGGCCAGATGCGCGAGTCCACCGTTTCGGGCGAGACGAGCTCGCTCCACATCGTCGCTTCGCCGCCGAGGATGAGCGCCCGCTCGTTGTCGGCGAGGGTGACGTCCGCCGGGAGCGGGTCGTTGAGATAGTGTTTTTCGGCGGGCTGGCAGAGATCGATGTAGTAGCCGTTCGACAGGAGTCCCGCGTAGCCGCGTCGGGCCGATTCGAAGAGGGAGTCCCGTCCCCGCCAGGATTGGATGACGATGTCCCGGGGCAGGCCCGGCTGGAAGATTTCGTCCCAACCGACCATCTTCTTGCCGTACTTCGCCAGGATTTTCAGGATCCGGCCGTTGAAATAAGCCTGGAGGGCGTGGTTGTCGGCCAGCCCCTGCTTTTGCTTGAACCGGGCGACCGCCGGATTCGCGTCCCATTGCTTGCCGTTGTTCTCGTCGCCGCCGATATGGACATAGGGGTCCGGAAAGAGGGCGGCCATTTCCTGGAAGAACCGGTCGAAGAACTTGTAGACGTTCTCGTCGGCCGCGTTGAAGACCGGGTCGAAGACGCCCCAATGCCGTTCGATGCGGAACGGTCCGGGCGCGGCCGCCAGGTCGGGATAGGCTGTGAGCCAGCTCGTCGAATGGCCGGGGATATCGAATTCGGGCATGACCCGGATGCCGCGGTCGGCGGCGTAGACTATGACGTCGCGAACCTGGTCCCGGGTATAGTAGAAGCCGTCCGATCCCTTCGTATGAAGGCGCGGGAAGGCCAGGGACTCCAGGCGGAAGCCCTGGTCCTCCGTGAGGTGCCAATGGAGGGTGTTCATCTTGACTGCGGCCATGCCGTCGAGATTGCGCTTGATCACGTCCACGGGCATGAAGTGCCGACCGGTGTCGATGAGCAGGCCGCGCCATCGGAACCTCGGCTGGTCTTCGATCTGGACGCAGGGGACGAAATAGCCCCGCTCATCGGCGTCGACGAGCTGGAGGACAGTCTCGAGACCGCGCAGGATGCCCAGGTCGGTTGGGGCGACGAGGAAGACCCGGTCCGGGCTGACCGTCAAGGCGTAGGATTCGTCGGCCGTCCCGTCCAGGGGGCCGACGGAGTCATACTTGAACAGGAACCCGACCTCGTTCGGCTTGGCCAGCCCGGCCAGGAAGTCCTGCTCGAAGAAAAGGCCCGTCCGTCCCGCGAGCCGCTCCATGAAGCGGGCGGCGGCTTTGCGCGAGCGCGGACCCGCTTCCCCCACCGCGCCGATCGCGGCGGCCGCCGTGATCCGGTATTTCCCCTCGATGAGGCTCACCTTGGCGGGAACGGGCATCAGGTTCAAGGACGGCGAGGAAGGGGCCGCCGAAACGGAGAGCGCGGCCGCGGCACAAAGGGCCGCGACGGCGGCGAAGCGGAAAGGCGAAAAACGGAGATGGCTGGGCATGGGCTCTATCCTCTCGAACAGAAATCCAGGACTTGGATGGCCACGCCCATTCTAGCGGGAATCTCCCGCCAAATCAAAACGTCTACTGGACTTTTTCGACGACGATCGTCATCTTCGTGACGAGGGCGGCGATCGCGCCGACCGCCGCGACGATCGGGGCGAAGGCGGCGACGACGATCCCCGCGGTCAGCGGGATCTCGAGGAACGTCTTCCCCTTCTCGTCCTTGAGGATGATGCGCCGGATATTCCCCTCGTGGAGCAGTTCCTTGATCTTATCGAGGATCTCCCCGCCGCTGAGCTTGAATTCCTCGGTCCGGGGACCTTTTTTTTCGTCGGTCATAATGTCCTCCTTATGGGCTCGGAACAGTCTGATGCGCCCAACAAAATAATATACGCATCTTCTGGAATATGGTTTCTTCCGGGAGTTTCCGCGGACCCGCCCCGGCCCCCAGGAGCAGGACCGAGATCCAAATGGCCGTTTTTCTCATATCTCCTCCTTCCCGTTCGTCATCCCGCGCCTCCGCCCCCGCCGCCGGCCCCTCCCCCACCGCCGCCGCTGAATCCCCCTCCGCTGCCCGACGAGGTGCTGGCCGCCGATTGGATGGACGCGGACATCGCGTTGATCGAGGAGATCATGTGGTCCAGCCCGCCGGAGCTCAGGAACCCGGGGTGGCCGAAATTGGCATACCAGACCGGGACGGCGGCTTGGCCGTTCTGAAGGATCACGGGCAGGGTTTTGAGGATTTTGGCGGCATAGCCGAAGAGAATGCCGAAGACCAGGTAGAATTCCCAAAGCTTGTAGGCTTCCGGCGGGATGTCCTTGAAATTCGAAAAATCGCCGAGGAAGCGGCGGAACGCTTTCCACTGCTCGTATTCGCGGGCCCAAGTCAGGGTCCGCCGCTTGAGGGTGGGGACGAGCGACGCGCCGAGGACGGCCAGCAGCGGGTTCAGGGTGAGGAGGGCGAGCGGGACCGTCACGATCGCGAACATATTCCGCGCCCAGAGGCTTTCCGGCTCGATGAACCCGAGCTTTTTGCCCTCCTCCTTGATCGACTTGGACCAGGCCTCATACCATTTCCGGAATTTCTGCGGATTGCCCTTGAGGTATTTCTTCAGGTCTTCGATCGCGAGGCTGGCGCCGACGTCCGACGGTCCGCCGGACATCCCCTCGAAGAGGAGGTCCAGAACGTCGATTTCATAGTCCCGGAGCTCGGCGTCACCGCGATAGGCTTTCTTGAGAACGATCGTCGTCTCGTAGTCCTGGGTGGTGCGGAAGAGGTGCCGCTTCTCGACGAGCCGATCGTGGATCTCGAGCCGGCCTCGCCGGGCCAAGTCGAAGATCGTCGCCGTGAAGGATTTCGGAGTGATCCCCACGCCTTCTTTCATCAGAAGTTCGACGAGCGCCGGCGGCAGATCGGAGGCCGGCTCGCGAAAATATTCGGGCAAGTCCGAAAAATGGTAATCCTGACCGACCCGCCTCCAGGTCCGCATGAAGAACGGGAGCCAGAGGAGCGGGACGAGAAGCAGGGCGCCCAGCCACACGCCGGTCAGCGTTTTCAGCCTCCGGGCCCGACGGGCTTCGGCCTCGCGCTCCTTCTCGAGGCGGGCCACGGTGTCCTGGACGAAGCGGGCTTCCTCCCGCCGGAGGGTTTCACGATTGTATTGGGTGGACGGGACGCCGGCTACGAGGCCGGAAGGCCAGGCCATCCGGATCTCGAGGAACTGCCCCGCCTTCACGTTCGTCGCCGTGAAGCGCGCGGTCGATGTATCCAGGATCGCCGCTACGCCGGACAGCGGGCCGTGCCCATAGACCAGGAGGTCCTCTTTAGAGGCGACGGGCGCCGGGAGATGGACGGTGACGGAGACGTTCCGGGTCGGCTTCTCCCAGCCGCCGCCGATCGCCTGCCAATAGATTTCGGTGAGGTCCGGATAGCTGAAGACTGCCCCCCGGACGCGGTAGCGGATGCGGAACGTCCGCCGCTCGTTGGCCGCGGAAAAGAACCACTTGGCCTCGAACCGGTCGCCCAGCGCCGATACCTCGGTCCGGAGAGAACCTCCGCCCGCGTCGAGAACGTCGAAATCCTCGATCGCCACCCGGTAGCTCAGCGGGCCGCGGTCGTAGCGGGTCGGGAGCCACATCGACGCCCAGCTAAACCGGCCGCGGAATTCGAAGGTCCGCTCCTCCTCGACCGTGAACGAACCGTCGGCCGCGAGGCGGACGTCAATCCGGACGTCGGGGAAATAATAATTTTTGGTCTGCGCGGCTGCGGCGGGGGTCGCTAGGCAGCCGATCGCTAGTCCCAAGACGATCAGGGCTCTTGTGAATTTGGACAATATGGATTTCGGCATTCCTTCGAGTTTTTCCTTTCACCTAAATTAGCACAACTCCGCCGGCGAGTTCAAACGTGGAAGGGGGCTCCCGGGCGGGGGGGCTCGGAGGGGCGGTTCGACGCGGCTCCCGCCCCAGTCGCTCTCGCGGCTCACCCCCAA
>Ga0209226_10000014_pt1 | contig 121298 bp, 103 predicted proteins | sample BarGraNGADG00212_2_FD_184497 | JGI IMG/M metagenome (GOLD analysis project Ga0209226, IMG submission 184497) | Arctic peat soil microbial communities from Barrow, Alaska, USA - Barrow Graham LP Ref core NGADG0011-212 (SPAdes) (version 2) | ecosystem: Environmental > Terrestrial > Soil >...
CCTGGCCGATGGGATCAAGGCGTATCTGTTCGGCCAAAAGAGGGGCCTTTACGGCTGTTTTTCCTCCCGCAATCCCGATACCGCCCAACGTTCGCTTTTTTCATCATAATTTTTGGGGGAACTCCTCAAACTAATTCTCTTGACAAATGGCAACGGACGGAGTTAGGTTTATTTTAATGTCAGGGATCGGTTTCAGGGGGTTGGTATTCCCTTTGAAAAAGTGAGCCGCTCTATAGTTCGGAGCACGGATTTCTTCGAAGGGGGGTGACCGAAGGTCAGCAAAACGGGTTTTGGAGTCACTGGTCGCAGTGAATTAATGATGCATTTATGTCAGGAGGGAGAAACAGTGAAATTGGAGAGGAGGAGGTTGACGGAATGAAACACAAGCTATTCATTTTTTTGCTCGTCATCTGTGTATCGACCGCGGGAATGGCTTTCGCCCAGGTCACGCCGGAAGGGAAGATCATCGGGAAGGTTGTCGACAACCAGGGGGCTCCCCTTCCCGGCGTGAATGTCGAAGCCAAAAGCGCCCGGCTGGTCGGGAAGGCAGCCACGATTTCCGATCCCAACGGCGTTTATCGCTTGATGGCTCTCTCGTCGGGAACCTATGATATCGTCTATTCGCTTCCGGGCTTCAAGACCCTGATCCGCAAGGGCATCATTCTGGAGCTGTCCCAGACATTGACCCTCAACGCGGCCTTGGAACAGGCCGCCGTCGAAACCGAAGTGACGGTCGTCGGCCAGTCGCCCTTGATCGACGTCAAGAGCACGGTCAAGGGCATGACGATGTCCAAGGATATCTTCATGGCCCTTCCCCGGGGGAGGAATTTCGATTCGCTGATCAGCACCATCCCCGGCGTCCAGAGCGAGAGCATCACCGCCGGTATTTCGGTGGACGGCGCCTCCGGCGCCGAGAACATGTGGTACGCCGACGGGGCGGATATCACGGACTTCCATTACGGGGACCGCGGCCAGAGCATCGTGCTCGAGCTCCTGGACGAGGTCAAGGTGACGGCTTCGGGCTACAACGCCGAGTTCGGCGGCTCGATGGGCGGCGTCATCAACGTCATCACGAAGTCCGGAAGCAACGCGTTCCACGGCGAATTCATGGGCTACTACGAGAACAACCGGCCGTACATGCAGGGGAAAGCCAGGACCTTCCTCGAGCGGGATCCGTACGGCAGTTACGTCTGGAATTACGTGAACTATGACGACAAGTATTATAACGGCGGGAAGGACAGGGACCACTACGACCGGTACGAAGGAGTGATCAGCCTCGGCGGCCCTATCATCAAGGACAAGCTGTGGTTCTTCGGCTCGTTCAACCCGACCTACAACCAGACGGCGGCCCAGCGGGATTTCAACCTGAGGAAAGGGCCCTTCCAGACATTCACGGCGAAAAACACCGGCCTGGGGGCATCGATCCGGCTCTCGGCCGCCCCGCTCACCGGCCTTCGCCTCTCGGCCAGCTTCATCAACAATTTCACCAATTACCGGGGGGCCTTGCCCACCATCTACGGCAACGGCGTCGCCGATTACCAATGGGCGAAGGAAGGGTATGATTATCCGAACGTGAGCGCCTCGCTGACCGCGGATTATTCCATCGGCAACAACCTGCTGATCAGCTACCGGGGCGGCTGGCACGAGCAGAATCAGAACAACCAGCAGATCGCCCCTCCCAACGCCTCGACGTATTATTTCGGCAATACAAACTCCATGTTCTCCGGCGATTCCTTCTTTCTGTCCCATCCGGACCTGGTCAAGCTCACCGGCTGGACGAGCAGCACGCTGTACCAGGAGACGCAGAAATACCTGCGCGGGAAGATCAGCAACAACTTGGACGTGTCCCTTTATGCCAACTGGATGGGCGAGCACGCCTTGAAGGCCGGTGTCGGCTACAACTATCTTTACGAGGACCGCTTCACCGGCTATACCCATCCCCGGGTGAGCGTATATTGGGGCCAATCGAACGATGATCTGGGAATCAGGGTCGGCGCCGGCGCCGATCCGTCGAGCCCGTATTACGGCAAATATGGGTACTATCTCGTCCGGAGCTCGTTCACCTCTCCCTCCGGAAGCGTCTGGAACGTCAAGAGCAACAATCTGTCGGTTTACCTCCAGGATTCCTGGACGATCGGGAACAGGCTGACCCTCAACATCGGCGTCCGGGCCGAGAGCCAGTACATGCCGGCCTTCACGGACAACAAGGCTTATGCGGGCTGGTCGGAGAATCCCGTCAAGTTCGGCCTGGGCGACACGATCGCCCCCCGGCTCGGAGCGACCTATGATGTCTTCGGGGACTCCAGTCTGAAGATCTTCGCCAGCTACGGGATCTACTATGACCTGATGAAGCTCTACATGGGCCAGCTCACCTTCGGCGGCACGAAGCGCGTGGAGGATTATTACGCCCTCCAGGACCCGGATTGGACAAAGATCGCGGCGAACGGGGCGATCGACGACGCGGCAAGCCAAAAGGCCGGCAACACCTATGCCGGATCCATGGATTACCTGCCGCCTTCGCTCAACCGGGTCGATCCGGACCTGAAACCGACCGCCCAGCGGGAGATCTCGTTCGGCGCCGAGAAGAAGCTCGGGGAGGACATCGCCTTCTCCGTCCGCTTCGTCCAGAAGCACCTGATCCGGACGATCGAGGATGTCGGCGTCTACATCACGACGGTCAATCCGACGACCGGAGCCGTGACGGTTTCACAGGACTTCTGGATCGCCAATCCCGGTTACGGCGTCTCCTTGCCGGTCTCACAGGGCGGAAAGTTCATCGAAGATTACTGGCCCTGTCCGAAAGCGACGAGGGAGTACTACGGCCTCAACCTCTCCCTGGAAAAGAGGTTCAGCGCCAACTGGCAGGGCGGGATCAATTACACCCTGAGCCGCGTCTACGGGAACTATTCGGGCCTGGCCAGCTCCGATGAAGGCGGCCGGCTCGGCCCGAGCGTCGAACAGGATTTTGACCGCTGGTTCATGGGGTACGACGGCAAGGGCAAGGTGCTCGACGGCCCCCTGCCCCAGGACAGGACCCATTATGCGAAAGCGTACGGGTCTTATCGCTTCCCATTCGGGCTGACCGTAGGGGTCGTCGCCTACGGCCGGAGCGGCCTGCCCTTGACGACCAAGATCCTCTACAACTCCAAGTATTTCTACGTCAACGGCCGGGCGGACCTGGGCCGGCTGCCGTTCACCTTCTGGGCCGATGTCTACTTGGATTACGCCTTTAAGCTCGGCAATAAATTGCGGGCTTCCATCAACCTCCAGATCAACAACATCACCGACGCCAACGCGGTCCAGAGCGTCATCACCACCGCCGATAGACAGAGCTTCACGGGCTATACCACACAAATCTTGGACGGAACATTTGCCCGGGACTACATGTCCATCATCGCGTCGAGGGGCATTGCCCATCCGGCGTTCAATCAGTGGGAAACCAGATTCGGCCCCTGGTCGGCGCGCCTAGGATTCAGACTCTCCTACTGACCAGATCGCGGCGGAAGCAGCACCTCAAAGAGCCCGTTCTTCCCATGAAGGACGGGCTCTTTTCTTGACTGTTCCGGGAAATGCCTCCTGCCCCTGAAAAGCGAGAACGCGGAGCGCCGGGCGGAGGAGACATTCGCCCGCTTTTCCCGCGCAAAGGCCCTCATCATCATCGCCGGCGAGCATGGCGAGGGGCTGGGCGACAAAGTGGAGACCTGTCCCCCCTGATTGTTCGTTGACAAGGATGAATTATTTGACGACAATTGCTATCAGTTTATGGAGGAAGAGCTTGCCTCAACAAGCGGCGGTAGCTTGCCTTTTAAAATGACTTGGTTTATACAAATTTTATTCTCTTAATTGACAAAATTATGTAGCTAAGCTACCTTATTAACCAAATTGACCAATTTATATAAAAGGTGGCCCTGTTCCGATGAATAAATCGATGTGTCGCGTCCTCTCGTTCGCGGCCTTTCTGGCCTTTATGGCCTGTGTTCCTTCAAGGGACGCGCAACTTGTCAATCTTGCGACTCATGCCTCGTCATCCGTCACGGAGCTTGTCTTAACGACGTCGAGGCCGCTGCAATACAAAGAGACGAAACTCCAAGATTTCCCGGGCTTCACCATCAGCTTTCCGGCGGATAAGGTCTTCAGCAGCGAGAAGACTGAGCTGGTCATCAACGACGGCGCGATTAAAAAAATCAGAAATGAATATAGCCAAAAGGATGGTCAAGGCTCGCGCGAATTGAATTCCATCGTCGTCGAATTGACTCGGGATTTGCCCTATAAAATCTCCAATAATGGAAATTCCATAGTCGTTCGGATAGAGCATCCCGAGCCGTTTTCCGCCGCTGCGCCCCCCGTGAAGATGGATCTCGAAGTCCAGCCGCAAGGAAAACAAGATCCGCTTCAAAAAGAGCCGGGATATCTCGTCGGGCCGGGGGATGTTCTCGGCATAGAAGTCTGGAAATATCCCGATGTCTCCCGGGATGTCGTCGTCAATGAGGAAGGAGACATCCGATTGCCTTGGATCAAAAGCATCCGGGCCATGGGAATGACGGTCCCCCAACTTGAGAAGAAGCTGACCCAAGCTCTTTCGCAATATTTGGTCGACCCGTCCGTATTCGTCACGATCAAAGATTACAACAGTCAAAGGGTGATCGCCATGGGGGAAGTGAAAGCGGGAATATATCCCCTCAAGCGAAAGACGACGTTGACGGAATTTCTGAGTCAAATCGGCGGACCGACGGATAAAGCCGATGTCGCCCATCTGAAACTCATTAAAAAGGACGGGAAAGCCACCATATACGATTTAAACGAGCTCCTCAAGGATCCTCAAAAAGGCGGGGAGGTCCTTGTTTCAGGTGGCGACACATTCTATGTCCCGCCCTTGGAGACGAAAAAGATCTATGTGTTGGGCCAGGTTACGTATCCAAAAGCCATTGATATTAAGGGAACATATAAGTTGGTTGACGCCATCGCGGATGCCGGCGGAACCACGGCCCGGGCCGTCACGAAAAGCGTCGTGGTCGTTCGGAACAACATCGGCTCCCCCAAAGGGATCCTGATCGACCTGGATAAGATTCTTAAGAAGGCCGATCTCTCCCAGAATATTGAATTGAGGCCGGGAGATATCATTTATGTCCCTCGAAGTTTTATCTCAGACATCGAAACTTTTTGGGCTTTGATCACGCCTCCGCTGTGGTTGCTTGCCATCTTTGGACCCATAATGGGCATTTTTAAATAATCCGGCAAATGTCTTATAGCTTATGGAGTTGAGGCTGATAAATGGCTAAAATCGAAATGAATTTGGGGGATTACTGGCGAGTCGTTCGCAAAAGAAAATATATAATTATTTTGTCTTTATTGTTTGTGATCGCTGCCACTTATTTTTATACCAGCCGGCAGACGCCCGTTTACAGCACTTCTTGTAAAGTCAAGATCGAGCAGCGCAAATCCGTGGCGGCGGTTCTGACGGAATTGATCACCTGGTCTCCCGGCGATGAAATGGCGTCTCAGGCGAACATCATCAACAGCTACCAAACCGTCGAAAAGGTCGCGGAGGAATTGAAATACTTCAATTCCTCGATGACGGCCGCCGAGCGCATGGCCGTCACCAAGAGGCTTCAAGGTCAGATCAAGACGGAACAAGTCGGAAACACCAGCATTATATCCATCACCGTGACTTCCCCTAGCGCTGAAACGGCGGCGATGTTGGCTAACACGGTCGCCAGCGTTTACGTCAAGAGCCATTTTGAGAACAAGAAGAAAGAAGCCTCCAACGTTAAAGAATTCATCAAAAATCAATTGGATAATTATTTAAAAGAATTGCAGGATGCCGAACTCACCTTGGAGAATTTTCGAAGAGAAAATCCGTTGGCCATCGAAGGCGACCTCAACTCCGCTCCTCTCCAATCGGATCCTCTTGTGACCAGCCTCAATCAAGAGATCGTCAAAACGGAGACCGAGTTGATGACTGCCAGGAGCAAATATACGGATGAACATCCGGACGTCATCGCCCTGAAACAAAGATTGGCTAAGGCCAAGGACGATTTAACAAAGACTTTGGGCCGGATGACGGAAAGCCATAAGGACCTCTCGACAAAAGGGGTCCGACTCATTCAGCTGAAACGCAACATGGCGTCGGCCAACGATATTTATTCGATGTTCAAAAAGAATTATGAAGAGGCGCGCATTCTGGAGGCGGAGAAAGCTCAAGATGTCACGGTCATTGAACCCGCTTCGATCCCCGGCAGCCCGATCACGCCCAATCTGAAGTTCAATCTCATCATCGGAGTTTTCGGCGGACTTTTAATTGGAATCATCCTCGCTTTTGTCGCGGAAAACTTGGATATCACCATCGGCCGGATTGAGGAGATCGAAGAGGTGCTCAAAGTTCAGGTGTTGGGCATCATTCCCAGCACGTCCTTGGAAAAAAATAGGGGGTTTTTTAAGTCGTGGTTCAAGAGAAAAAATTCACCCTCGAGAAAAGAAGAAATTCACGAACGCCTTGTCGTTTTGTTTTCTCCGACGAGCGTAGCGGCCGAGGCGTATAGAACCCTACGAACTCATTTAGACTTTTCCGGCCTGAGAAAAAGTGAAAATCACAACAGTTTCATCATCACCAGCTCGGGCCCCGAGGAAGGGAAGACTCAGACACTGTGCAACTTGGCCATCGCCATCGCCCAAGCCGGTAAGAAAATCTTAATCGTCGATTCGGACTTCAGGAAGCCAACCATCCACAAATTATTCGGGTTGAAACGAAGCCCGGGATTGAGCAACGTTTTGATAGGAAGCATCCCCTGGAAGGAGGCCCTGAATACGAGCACGGAAATATTGTTGGGGGGGCTGGAGTATGATAAGGTCGTTTCGAGCCAAGGCATTGAGAATCTGCATATCATGACCAGCGGAGAACGCGTCTTCAATCCGTCGGAAATATTGAGCTTCCCCCGAATGCGCGAGTTCATTCAAGAAGTCAAACGAGAATATGATATCGTCATTTTTGATAGCCCGCCGACGCTTCCCGTAACGGACTCGTCCATTCTCGGAGCCCTCGTCGATGGAGTCCTTCTGGTTTATCAAGCCGGCCGGACTTCGCGGAACGCCCTTTTCCGCACCAAGATCCAATTGGAGAACGCCGGCGCGAAAATCCTGGGAATCGTCGTCAACAATCTGAAGGCCGAATTCATTGAGGATGTTACCCCGGCTCAAAGATACCGCTATTATGGCTATTACGGAGAGAAGAAAAAGAAGAAGTGATTTTTCGATCCGTTCCTATCGCTTCCGAGCCTTCCGAAGGCGACGCCGCTCCACATGCGCTTTAATACACAAAACCCCAGAAGCGCCGTCGTTCTGGTCATTTTAGTAGCCTTAGTCGCCAGCGTTCTATTCGGCCAAATCGTAGCGGGTTCCTCCTATAAGTATGCCTTGGCCGTGGTTTTGGCCGTAATCGTATTTCTCGTGACTTTGGTCAACACCGACGCGGGGCTTGCCATTCTGATTTTTTCCATGCTTCTTTCCCCGGAAATTATGCTGGCCCAGGTTCCCGGAAGAGACGTGGTCATCCGGGCCGATGATATCTTGCTGGCCGTCATCACGTTCTCCTGGCTGGCGAAGATGGCCATTAATAAAGGATTGGCGATCTTCGTCAAAACGCCTCTCAACAAGATCATCGGCCTGTATCTGTTCTTGTGCTATGTTTCGACCGTCCGGGGAATGGCTTTGGGATATCTCGGCCTCGAAAAAGGCTTTTTTTATCTTCTCCGATATACGGAATATTTTCTGCTTTTTATTCTCGTGGCGAATCACGTCCATTCACGGAAACAGATCAAATTCTTCCTGAAGACTTTTTTTATCGTCTGCGCGATCGTCTCCGTTATCGGCATTTTACAGATCCCCTCCGGCGAAAGGGTCAGCGCTCCTTTCGAAGGAAAGGAAGGCGAACCCAATACGTTCGGCGGTTACTTGCTTTTTATTCTTTGCATCGCCATCGGCATCTATTTGCACAATGTTTCTCCCCGATTGAAGAAGGCCATGCTCGCTCTCTCGGCGCTGATTATTTTCCCCTTTTTCTACACCTTGTCCCGGGCCTCTTACGCGGCCATGATTTTTTCTTTTCTCGCCTTTATCGTTTTGAGTAAAAAAAAAGTCGTATTGGTTTCCGTGATGATGACATTGATTTTAGCCGGAATTATGCTGAAACCCGAGGCTGTCTTCTCCAGGGTGGGATATACGTTTCAGAAAAAACAAGCCGATTTGACCAAGATCGGCAATGTTTATCTCGATTCATCTTCGTCAGCAAGAGTCGTGAGTTGGGCAGACAGCCTCAAAACATGGAAAAAGAATCCTTTTTTAGGACGAGGAGTCACAGGAGCCGGTTTTATAGATGGACAATATATTCTCTTTTTATCTGAGTTGGGCATTCTCGGTTTTCTTGCCTTTTTATGGCTCTTGTGGATCATTCTCAAACAGTCTCTGAATGTCTTAAGAATAACCAAAGACGAGTTATATAAAGGCGTTACTCTTGGCTTTATAACGGGTTTTATCGGCTTGACGATTCATGCCGTTACGGCGAACACATTTATCCTCATTCGGATCATGGAACCCTTCTGGTTCATCGCGGGAATCATTATGATGGTTCCCACTTTGTTGGAAGCGGAAGATAAAATTGAGTTGTGAAATAATGGAAGTATATTTTGTACACGATGAAGGAGATACGAACTTCTATGTGTAACAATTCAGGCATAGATTTCGTCTCCAGAGTGCTTGAAGAGTCCGATGTTAAAGGCCGTCGCGTTCTGGAAATAGGCGCGCTCAATGTCAACGGTTCGGTCCGCCCCGTAATCTGTCGGCTTGGCCCCTCTGAATACATAGGGGCGGATATCATGGAAGGGGAAGGGGTGGACAAGATCTGCCGCGCAGAAGATCTTCCGAAGTTTTTTGCTGGGGGGACGTTCGGTTTAGTGGTCGCTACCGAGGTCCTGGAACATGTAAGGGATTGGCGGCGAGTCATTACGAATATGAAAGGCCTGCTTGAGAATGACGGGATTTTAATTATCACAACCCGGTCTTATGGCTTTGGTTATCATGGATATCCATATGATTTCTGGAGATACGAGGAACAGGACATGCGGGTGATATTCGGCGACATGCACATTACCCGCTTAGAGTCCGATCCGCTGGCGCCGGGGATATTTTTAAAGGCGATAAAAAAAATGTCGTTTATTGAAAAAGATCTTGCCGGGTACAGGCTTTATTCCATTATAAAAGACAGAAGGGTCGAAACCGTAACGGATTTAGATTGTCTTTTTTTCAGGTTCAAGGGTCTGAAGGCTCTTCCCGGACGATTGACGTCACTTATGCTCCCGGAAGCGATAAAGCGATGGTTAAAAAGACTGTTAAGGCTTTGATCGCTGGTGGTGTTTTTGCAAAGCGGTCGAGCGACAGTCCTATACTGAGGCGTAATTCGTGTCTGGATCTAAATGACCGGAATAAATGTTAAGGACGTTCCCGTCTGTCTCCTTTGCGGATGTGCGGGCAGCAATTTACACGCGAATCTAAAAGATCTGTCCTGTGACAACGCTGGCCCTTTCTCTTTTCTGCGCTGTCCTTCGTGCGGGTTTATATGGCTGTCCCCTAGGCCGTCGCCGGAAGATATGCCAAGATTTTACGAAGATTATTATACTCACCTTTCCGGAGGCGGGGCGGAATCGGATCATCTCGCAAAACGATTCCTTGGTCGGTTCCGGGACCGCCTGAGGGATAGTATAGTCTGCGGCTATTTCGGTTATAGGCATATACATGCGCGACACTTTTTGTGCGGCCTTGGAAGATATCTCGGCAGGATTGTTTTTTTAAGAGAAAGGGCTTCTAATGAAACACAAGCGCTTCCGTTCTACAGGCCGGGGGGGCGGGTTGTGGATGTGGGCTGCGGCAACGGAGATTTTCTTTTTCGGTTGAAACAACTGGGATGGGAGGTTTTAGGGATAGAACCGGATCCGATCGCGGCTGAAACCGCCCGCAGACGAGGGATTAGGACGGAATCTAAGCCTATTGAAAAAGCCGGATTGCCCGACAATTGGGCTGACGCGATCACCATGAATCATGTCATAGAGCACCTTTATGAGCCAGTGTCCGCGCTCAGAGAATGCCGCCATATATTAAAAAAGGGCGGGGAATTGATCCTTTTCACTCCGAACATTTCGAGTTTAGGGCACGACAAGTTCGGGCGATCCTGGGTGGCCTTGGATCCGCCCAGACATCTTCAGATATTTTCTCCGTCCACCATATGTTTGCTTTTGTCCGCGGCAGGATTTGCCGATGTGAAGGTGCGTACGTCCGCCAGGGGGGCTGCTGGCGGTTACAGTGCCAGCACTATGATCGTTAGAGAGGGCCATATGCCGCGAGGGAAGGTTCTGCGGCAAAATGGGGCGTGCTTTTTTGATATGAAGGAATTTTGTTTGTGTGCTTTGGGATTGCCAAAAGGAGAAGATATAGAGGTTATCGCAAAGAAGTAGCAGGTCTGAAAAAGCGAGCTTGCCGCCGTTTTAAGAACATGAACAGCTCATATAAATTAAAAACTTTCGAGAACGTCGGATACAACGCCCTCGGGAAAATAATACAGCTTTTCTTTCAGAGCGCAGCCAATATCATTTTGGCCCGCAATCTGGTCTCTTCCGACTACGGGATAGCCGGGTTTGCGATGATTGTTGTCGGCTTCGTGGCGCAGTTCGGGGATATGGGTATTTCTACAGCTGCCGTACAGGTCAAAAAGCTTGATGAAGAGGGACTTTACACCGGGTTTACTATTAAGGCTGCGCTTGGTCTGGTCGTTTGCGCGGCGGCACTTGTGCTTGCTCCGCTGGCCGGACTGTTTTTTGATAGGGCGGGCATAGTAAATGTCGTAAAGCTCCTTTCTTTGAATTTTGTGATCAACAGTTTCGCTTTCCTGCCAAACATTACTCTGATCCGGGAACTGAACTACAGGAAGCTGCTCACTCCTCAGCTGGCATCGGTAGCAGTCAATTCCGTGCTGGCAATATTTCTGGCCAGGAAGGGATTCGGATACTGGAGTATCATCCTGGCCAATATTCTGTCTACAGCAGTTTTTGTGATCGTTCTTAACATTGTGCGGCCCGTAAAGATCCGTTTCCAGTATAACCCGGAGAAAGCGGCTGAGTTCCTGCGTTTCGGCGGCAATGTTTTCTTTACGGGACTGCTGGCCTTCCTGATATTCAATGTGGACAATTTTATTATCGGTGTTTTTAAAGGGGCCAAAGATCTGGGATATTACGCCCTGGCTTTCACTTGGGGCTCAATGATCTGCGGTATACTCGGAGGGGTGGTGTTGAGCGTTATTTTTCCCACTTTATCAAAACTTCAGGGGGATTTGCTCCGCCTGAAGAAGGCTTACTTGCGCGTGCTTGAGTATGTGAGCTTCTTCGGTATATTGGTCAATGCAGGCTTGCTGATGGTATCCAGGGAGTTCCTTTATCTGCTGCTGGGACGCGGCGGCGAAAAATGGCTGCCTGCGCTTGGTTCGCTGCAGATACTTTGCATATACGGAGTACTAAGGCTGATCATGGAACCGGCCGGATATTTCATTCTGGCCGTAGGAAAGTCAGGCTCTCTTCTCAGGGCCCAGATGATAGTGGCGGCGGTTGAACTTGCGTTGATTTATCCCGCCTTGAAGATTTTTGGTATAGAAGGGGTCGCTGTCGCGGTAACGGTGGCGTATATTTTTGAGTACATTGCGCTTTATCCTGTTCTCTATAGGAAGTTGTCGCTTGGGCTTTCTGAGTGGATCGCCCCGGTCCTGCCCGCGTTCGTGTCCGGTTTTCTCGCTGCGGGGGCGGTAGCGGCCGCCGCGGCGGTTATGCCACTTTCTTTCGCCGGCATGGCGGGAAAGATAGCGCTTTTCATCTTTGTTTACTGCGCTGCTTACGGAATCATGACAAAATGGAAAATGGCCGCAGAGATTCGGGATACGATCGCGGAGTTTAGGCTTAAGGATGGAGACATCCCCAAGGGATGATAGGGGCCTGTTTGATAGAAACGATGATCTGCCGTAGGCGGTCTCTTTGGTGAACGAGCTTTTTTTATTAAGAAATAACAGCTTACGCAAAAGCGCCCTTGATCGCGTACGCGGACTGGCTTTAATGGATTTGAAAGCCGGCGCCGGATAAAATAAAATGCAGCCGAATGTCGTGTTTGTAATTCTCAACTGGAATGGGGAAAATTTTCTGGAAACCTGCCTCAAGTCGATTTTGGGACAGACGTATGACAATTACAACGTGATAATTGTCGATAACGGATCGACGGACGGTTCAGTGGATTTTGTGCGGCGAAATTTCTCTAGTGTGGTTGTGTTGGCGCTTGCGGAAAACTCAGGGTATTCGAAAGGGAATAATGTCGGTATCAAATATGCCCTGAGCAAATACGTCGCGGATTATATTCTTCTTTTAAATAACGATACGGAGATCCGGGAAAAAGACTGGTTGAATACGATGGTTTCGGCTATCGGAAGTGATGAGAAAACAGGCATCATGGGTTGCAGATTGTCCTTCCCCGACGGCGAGATACAGCATATGGGAAATGCAGTCACCCCGTACGGCTTTCGGGGATTGGCGCTGATGGGTGCTCGAGGCGTCGTTTTCCAGCCATATACCGTTGATGCTATTATCGGGGCGGTGTTCCTGCTTAAAAGAAGCGTTATTGATAAAATCGGCCTTATGGACGAGGGATTTTCTCCTTTTTCGGCGGAGGACCAGGATTATTGCGCGAGGGCCCGCAGGGCGGGGTATAAGATAAAAGTTACGCCGGATGCGGAGGTGATTCACTATACAAACCAGACAATGAAGAGGTTGCCTTCAGTTTATACAAGGAGCATAAATAAAAGAGGCGAGATACGGTTTAAGCTTCTGAACTTTTCTTTGGTTTGGATCCTGAAATTCATGGTTTTTGAAGTTTATAATTTCATTGCGCACGTTTTTGAAAGAAGAGATAAGACCATGCCGATTTCACCTGCAAACATTAGGATACGTGCCAATTGGCGTGAAAACGTGGCTATATTTGCAATGGCGTATCTGTATAATCTGAAAAATCTGCCGGAAATTCTCTCGAAACGTGTCAACCGAACAAAAAAACTATGGTACTGACATGAAAATCATATTCTGTGGGTACCGCAACCCTGATTTCCGGACAATAACGGAATACGCCAGAGAAGCGCTGTCTTCCGCCGGAGCAGAAGTGAGTTTCTTTGACGACAGGGAGTTTTTTATCCCCGCCAGGATAAGGGAAGCCGTGCCTTTCCTTATCGATATGGAGCTTCGGAGGATGAACAGACGCCTCCTGCGCAAAACGGAGCGTTACAGGCCCGAAATGATCTTTGTGTGCGGGGGATACAGAATTCTGCCTTCCGCGCTTTCCTGCCTGCGGGATATGGGCATAATAACAGTTTTGTGGACGATAGACGCTCCCAACGATGATTTTAAAACGTTGATAAAAGCGGCGCCTTATTATACCCATGTTTTTTGCGGAGGCAGCGAGGCTATTGAATTATTCCGCGGTGCCGGAGTAAATAATGCCGAGTGGCTTCCTTTTGCCTGTAACCCGGCGGAGCATAAGAAGCGGGAGCTGGAAGAGGTGGAAACGCGCAGCCTGGGCTGCGACATCTGTTTTGTAGGAACCGTTGATCCGCAGCTCTATCCGGAAAGGGTGAAGCTCCTTGAAAGCATCAGCAGCCTGGACCTGAAGGCCTGGGGGCCTGGAGCCAAATCCCTCCCCGCCTCATCGCCGCTCAAGAGAAAAATGGCGGGCGGGAAGACACCCCCTGAGCTGTGGACAAAGATATACAGCGCGGCCAAGATCGTGCTGTGCACGCATTATTCCGACCCTGGAAAAAAGTATCCTTCTTATCAAGCGAGCCCCAGGGTTTACGAGACAATGGCCTGCGGCGCGTTCCTTATGTGCGACGCCCAAAAAGACGTAATGTCTCTTTTTGAGGATGGCAGGCATCTTGTCATCTTTAAGGATGCCGAGGATCTGAGGAAAAAGATAGCCTATTATTTGGCCAATCCTGAAAAAAGGGAAGCCATAGCAAGGGCGGGGCGGGATGAAGTCCTGAAGAGGCACACATACCTCGACAGAATGAAAGTTATACTTGAAAACGTGAGGCAAAATGGAAAACGAACGGGTAAAATATTTTGATGAGTATATGGAGTCTATTTTCGCTTCTGGAACGGATCTGACGCCGGCCGGGGTTGAGCGCGGGGCTGAAGAGTACGAGGCCCTGTACGGCCACCTTCTCCCGGCGTCCAGGGACGCGGTTATACTTGATGCCGGAAGCGGGGCCGGACAGTTCCTGTATTTCCTTAAAAAGAAAGGCTATACGAATTTTACCGGTATAGATATGTCACCACAGCAGGTGGACTTCTGCAGAAAAAATATTTCCGAAAATGTGGTACTTGCCGATGTTTTTGATTATCTAAAAGAGAGACACGAAGTATTCGATCTGATAAGCCTTAACGATGTCCTTGAGCATATCCCCAAGGAGAAGGTCATTCCTTTACTGTCTTTATTGAGGGCGAGCTTGAAAGTCGGGGGAAAGTTGATCCTTAAAACCCCGAATCTGGGCAATTTCTTTTCCGTGTACCAGAGATATAAGGATTTTACCCATGAAGCGGGGTTCACCGAGAGAAGCCTCCGGCAGGTTTTATGGCTGGCGGGTTTCAGGGAAATTACTATTTTCGGTCCCGGAGCTCCGCACTCAAAGAACCTGAAAGGAAGGATGCAGCGCGCGCTCGAACTTTTTATACGCTTTGTTCTGCGCAAGCTTTTTTGGTATCAGGGCTATGTCGCCCCGGAGATACTAACCCCGCTTCTGGCGGCCTCGGCGGTAAAATAAGCGCTTCGATCTATGCCTGAGAATGGAAAAATAAAAGTCCTGCAGCTCGTGGAGGACCTTTCAATTGGAGGCCTGGAGAGGATCATTCAGAGCCTGGCCGCGGGGCTTCCGAAAGAAAAGTATGAGGTGCGGGTATGGTGCCTGACAAAGGGCGGCGCTATTGCCGATGAACTGAAAGGCGCCGGTATTGAGGTTGAGATATTGGGCATGGGCCGGCGCTGCACCGTACCATTCCTCTTCAAGATCAGGAAAAAGATAAAAGACAGCCGCATAGATATCCTCCACGCTCACGGCTACACGGCGACGACGGTCGCTAGGACCGCTGGCTTTCTGGCCGGCGTTCCCGCCATGATAGCGCATATACACAGCACCTATTGGTCTTACACGACAAAACAGCTCCTGATCGAGAAAGCGCTCAGCATGGTAACGGACAAAATAGTATGCTGCTCCAACGCCGTGGCGGAGTTTGTCGTCTCCCGGGAAAAGATAGATCCGCGAAAGGTTTTTGTAGTTTATAACGGGGCGGAGGATATGCGGTCCCGGCCGGCGGAGGATATGCGGACCGGACTGGGGCTTTCCTCCGGGGACTTCTTTATAGGGGTGCCTGCTTCCTTAGTCCGTCACAAAGGACATTCGTATTTTCTGGAAGCTCTTAAAGAAACGTTGAAGGAGTATCCCGCGGTCAAAGCCGTCCTGGCCGGGGACGGGCCTTTGAGGAAAGAATTGGAAGACCTGTCCGGAAGGCTCGGGATAGCCAAGAACGTAGTTTTTACCGGTATGCTCAAGGAAATGGCCCCCTTCTTTGCGGCGGCGGACCTGATCGTTCTTCCGTCCACGGAAAGGGAGGGCCTATCGGTAGCGGTCCTTGAGGCGATGTCGGCGGGTAAGGCCGTTATTGGGACCAGGGTCGGCGGCACCCCCGAAGCTGTGGCGGAGGGGGAAACCGGACTGATTGTTCCTCCCGGGGACCAAGCGGCGCTGGCAGCGGCGGTCCTGAGCCTTGTCCGCGACAGGGAGAGGCTTGAGAAAATGGGCCGTGCCGGGCGGGCCCTGTATGAAAAAAAGTTCACGCGGGCGGAAATGATAAATAACATCTCCAGGATATATGATGAGCTCTGCCGCTGATATCCCCACGGTGCTTTATCTTTCCGGCTTCTCCGATATAGTCGGAGGCGGCCAGCTAAGTTTTTTTCTTCTCCTGAGAAATCTGAACCGGTCCAGGTTCCGCCCGGTCGTTTTGTGTCCGGAACCGGGTGAGGTGTCCCGCGAAGTTTCCGCCATGGGCATCGAGGTCCTGTTTCTGGAACAGCCGAAACTTAGAGTATGGAAGCTGTGGGAAATAATCCGTTATGCCGCGTCTTTGCAACGCCTTATAAGTGCCGCGGGCGCGGGATTGGTGCACTGCGATACGCTGACTTCAGCTTTCCTGGCCGGCTTGGCGAACTTGTTTGGCGGTATTCCGGTAGTGTTCCATGCCAGGGTTTCGGGCAGCGGCGGCGTAATGGATAAGATCGTCCCGTTTTTATGCGACAGAATAATCTGTGTCTCTAAGGCGGTGGCCGCGCGTTTCGCGGGAAGCCCTTATTTCGCGAACAAAGTCCGGGTGATCTATAACGGTGTTGACACGGCGGAATTCAATCCGTTGCTGAGCGGGGATGAATTCAGAAAGAGTAACGGCATTCCTTCCGCTGTCCCTCTCCTCGGTTATTGCGGGCAATTGGTGGAAGTAAAGGGGCTTGCCGTCTTGATAGAAGCTTTCGGAATTATAAAAAACGCCATTCCGGAAACCAGGCTTGTGCTTGCGGGGCGGGGGGATTTTGAAGGCGAACTCCGGGCAAAGGTTCGCGGACTAAATATGGAGGATTCGGTTATCTTCGCAGGTTTCGTGGAAAATACCCCGCAGTTTATGGCGGCTTTGGATGTTTTTATCCTTCCATCCTTCTGGTTGGAGGGCTTTTCCAGGGCCCTGCTGGAGGCCATGGCGTGCGGCAAGCCTGTGATCACCACTCCGCTGGGGGGGAATACAGAAACGGTAGTAGAGGGAGAGACCGGTTTCTTTTTTCAGGCGGGTTCATCCGCCGACCTGGCCCGAAAAGCTGTAAGTTTGTTGAAGAACAGGACTTTAGCCGAGAGATTGGGGGAGAACGGAAGACGGCGGGCCGTGGAACTCTTTGATATACGCAGGACCTCGGAAAAGATCCACGGACTTTATGATGAGTTTCTTTCCGGGCCGTCCCGCAGAGAACGAGGTGGAGGAGTGTCGGCATGAGACCGTCGGAGCCCCGCTGCAACCTTTGCGGAGAAAACCGCTTCAAAATAAGGGAAGAAGCCGAACCGCCCTTCAAAGTCCTACAATGCCTGGGCTGCGGCTTGGTATTCGTTCATCCTTTTCCGGAGACAGCGGGACTGGCGACGCATTATGATGAAAGTTATTATAAAGACTGGATAGGCGCGCAGAAAGAAAAGCGGGCCAAAATGTGGGAAAAGAGATTGAACGGGCTTGAAAAGCGCTGTCCGAAAGGGCGTTTGCTGGATGTGGGGTGCGGTAACGGCGCTTTTCTGGAGCTGGCGCGGAAAAAGGGCTGGACCGTGAACGGGACCGAATATTCCCCTTACGCCGCTGGATATGCGAGGGACGTCCTGGGGCTCGATGTTTTCCGGGGCGAACTTTTTGCCGCCGCTTATCCCGACGCTTCTTTTGCCGCCGTGACGATGTGGCATGTGCTTGAGCACGTGACCGACCCCAAACGGTATTTGAAAGAGGTTTTTAGTGTATTGAAGCCTTCCGGCCTGCTGGTCCTGGCGGTCCCGAACGTGAACGATCTGCTTATGAAAGCCGCCTACGGACTTTTTAAATTCAAGAGATACAGGCTCTTCTCCAAGAACGACCGGGAGCTCCACCTTTATCATTTTTCGCCTAAAACGATAAAAGCATGCCTGGAAGCGGCGGGATTCCGTTGTCTGCGCCTTGGACCGGATAACGGGATAGTGGAGCCGGCTAAAAAATTCATAAACATGGCGGCGTCGGTCCCGTATTACCTGTTCGGTATAAAGATATTCAACGCTATCGAAGTGTACGCGGTCAAAGAATAGCATGAGAAATGTTCTTAAAGCTTTTTATCTGAACCTCCGGGCGTTCCTTCTGAACGTTGCGGGCGTCTTTTTCCCCAGCGAAGCGCCGCCTCTGGCCTCCCCGGCCAGGATACTGTTCATAAGGATAGACAGGATCGGTGACATGGTCCTTTCCACTCCGGCCCTGAGGGCCCTGAAAGAAAAGTACCCCGGAGCGCGACTCAGCGTCCTCGCCTCCCCGGTCATGGCCCCTCTCATCGAGAGCGATCCCTGCGTAGATCATGTGATAGTCTGGGACCGGACGAAACGCTGGAGGGGCGTTATAGAAACCATAAAGTCCTTAAGGAGATCCCGCTTCGATCTCGCGGTGGATCCCCGCCTGGACTATGAACTGAACACAGCTTTGATAGCCTTCGCGAGCGGGGCGAAGGTCAGGGCAGGATACGCTCTGTACGGCCGAGGAATATTTTTTAATCTGAGGGCGGCTCCCCCAAAGGAACGCGGGCACTTCGTGGAAGAAGCTTTTAAAGTATTAAAGCCCCTGGGGATAGAGCGGGCGGGTCGGGATCCGGAATTGTTTATAAGCGGCGGTGCGAAAGCCGAAGCCTCGGCTTTTTTAAAAAATTACGGGGCGGATGAGAAGGGCTTCCTTGCGGCGGTGCATCCCGGAGGGTATTACCCTTCGCAGAGATGGTTCCCGGAGAGGTTTGCTGAAGTAATCCGCGGGCTGATGGATAAACACAACGCCAGAGTGCTGCTGATAGGCAGCGGTCAGGAATGGGAACTGATAGATGACATCGCCGACAGGGCCTCCAAGGGCCCGGACAAAAAGAATATAATTAAGCTTATAGATTTCAAGATGGACGTTTTGTCCGCGCTGATACGGAAATGCCGGATATTTATCGGCAATAATTCCGGGCCGCTGCATATAGCGGCGGCTTTAAGGATTCCTTCGGTCTCCACCATGGGGCCCACCGATCCGGTCAGATGGCGCCCGCTGGGCCCCGATCAGATAGTTTTAAGAGGGAACGCTCCGTGCGACTCGTGCCGGAGAGGCTCCCGCGGAACCCATGAGTGCATGAAAGATATAACCGCGGCCATGGTGCAGGCGGGCGCAGAACGGTTGTTGAACAGTCAGAGAGGCGGCAAATGAAGATAATTTTAGGTTCCGGTTACCTATCCTAAAATGAAACTTAACCTTGGTTCAGGGGCAATGCCGCTTGATGGATATGTCAATGTCGATAAGTCGCGGTCTGCTTTAAAAGTGGATTTGATATATGATCTTGATAATATCCCTTGGCCTTTTGAAAATGAATCTGTAGATGAGATAATCATGTCACATTGCCTAGAACATCTTAAAGACCATAATTCTGCGATGGGCGAGATTTATAGAATCCTGAAATGTGACGGGAAGGCCATCATTTCGGTACCGCATTTCACATGGCAACTTGCCTATGCAGATCCTACACATAAACATTTTTTTGCATACCCGACATTTTATTACTATGCAGGAAAAGGAGGCTACTTTAATTTTATATTTTCTTCGTGCAAGGTAAAGATTATATTCGGGAAGCATTATTCTTTATGGAATTATGTAATTGAGCCAATTGCAAATCTGTTCCCGACGGCATATGAACAAAGCCCCTTACGTATTTTCCCGGCCCTGGAAATAATTGCGACCCTTACAAAATAGGGTTATTACGATTAGCGGATGAAATGAGTGATATTGATTTATCTGAATTTAAAAGGATTCTGATCATCATGATGGGCGGAATCGGGGATATGATTCTTTTAACCCCGGCCTTAAAGGCGTTGCGAAAAGCTTATCCCTCTTCCACGCTTAGCTTTCTATTAGGTCCTTATGGAGCAGAAAAGGTCATCGAAGGCAGTGATTTAATCAATGGGAAGATTATTATCAATCCTGAAAAGTACAAAGGGGTCAAAGGGAAAATAAAGCTCATTCGGGAGCTCAGAAAAGAAAATTTTCACCTGAGCATCACTTCAACGGGAACGAACCCTATAAAAAGCGGGCTTCTCTGTTATCTTGCGAGAATCAAAAATAGGCTTGGAGAGGACATTGGCGGGAAAGGTTTCTTCTATAATTTAAAAGTCCCCTTTCATCCTGAAAGCCATAATGTGGAAAGTAATTTACATATGCTTCAGAAATTAGGGATAAATGCTGACGACAAGAGGATATATGTCTATCGATCCTCAGAGGATAAATATTTTGCTTCAAAAATTATCGCGGATCATCATTTAGAAGAAAAATTATTGATAGGAATACATCCAGGCTCAGGTGTTCATCAGGCTTGGTTTAGAAGATGGCCTAAAGAAAGATTTGCCCGATTGGCTGATGGGATGATCGATAAGTACAAGGCCACAGTCATGATATTTGGAGGAGCTGACGAAATGAGTCTCGCCTGTGAGATCAAGGCCTTGATGAATTCCAACCCCATTCTGATGGCGGGCAAGACGACTCTAACCCAGGCGGCAGCTCTCATAGAAAAATGCCGGCTGTTCATCAGCAATGATAGTGGACTTATGCACGTGGCTTGTGCGGTCCATACCCCCGTGATTGGCCTTTATGGGCCAACAAATCATATGAATACAGGTCCTTACTCAGATTCTTCAATTATTATTAGGAGAGAATTAGATTGCAGCCCCTGCTACAAGAGAGAGAAGGTTAAGTGCAAACGGTTGGATTGTTTTAAATTCATAACAGTCGAAGATGTTTTCGAAGCCGTCAATAGTCTAATGGAGAAAAATCTGAATTACGAGCAAAGACTTTGACTATTTAAAAATGATTCAAGAAGACAAGTCCTTAAAAATTCGGGTCCTATTTCTGCCCTGTTTTAAGTTTATTCGGAAGAGGAAATAAGCGATGTGCGGCATCTGTGGAAAAATCGATTTTAACGGAAAAGAAATTCCCCGGGAATTAATCCGGTTGATGAGCTCCGCTCTTTCTCATCGAGGGCCGGATGATGAAGGGATATACTTAAACATCCCCTCCGAAGGAAGCGGACGTCCGCTGGTCTCGGTCGGATTGGGACATAGGCGGCTGAGCATTATTGACCTCACAAAAGCTGGAAATCAGCCTATGACCAATGAGAACAAAAGCATATGGATGGTGTTTAACGGAGAAATTTATAATTACAATAATTTAAGAAACGGATTGGAAAGGCAGGGGCATCATTTTTCCTCTCAAACGGATTGTGAAGTGATTATCCATCTCTTTGAAGATGAGGGAATTTCATGTCTCAAAAGATTGAATGGGATGTTTGCGTTTGCTTTGTGGGATAGCAAATTACAAACTCTTTATCTCTGTCGAGATCGGCTTGGGATTAAACCTCTGGTTTATTATTGGGACGGGACGTCGCTCATCTTCGCTTCCGAAATAAAAAGCATTTTACAGGATCCCGGAATATCTAAGGAGATGGATGGGAACGCTTTGGATCTGTACCTGACCTTCAATTACGTTCCCGCCCCCTTCACGATTTTCAAAGGTATCCATAAATTGTTGCCGGGATTTTATCTTGCGGCAAAAAACGGGAGCGTAGAAACGAAGCAGTATTGGGATGTCGCGAACGATCCTCCCCCTACCGGAGTCGAAGGGACCGATATCAAAACATGCAAAGAGAAATTACATGATTTATTGGGGGATGCCGTCCGAATGCAATTGATTGCCGATGTCCCCCTAGGCGCTTTTTTAAGCGGAGGGATAGATTCTAGCATCATCGTGGGACTCATGTCGAAAGCCTCGACCCGGCCGGTGCAAACGTTTTCCATCGGCTTTCGAGATATGCCCTTGTTCGATGAGACCGGTTATGCCCGGGAAGTGGCAAGCTTCCATCATACTGACCACCACGAAATAATGTTGAAGAGCCGGGACATCCTAGATGTTATTCCCGAAGTTTTATCGAGTTTTGACGAGCCCTTTGCAGATTCTTCCGTCCTGCCTACGTATATTGTTTCTCGGGAAACGAAAAAGCATGTGACAGTCGCCCTTTCTGGAGACGGGGGCGATGAGTTGTTCGCCGGATACAGAATGTATTCCGGCGAATACTGGTATTCCCGCTATAAAAGGGTTCCCCGAATTTTAAGAAAAAGTTTTATCGAACCGTTTCTTCAAACGTTGCCTGATTCGAGAGACGCTTATTCGCTGGAATACCTGAGAAGAATAAAAAAGTTCGTTTTTGGGGCCGAGGACAGATTCGAAGACAGATTTTTTTCTTGGAATGAGATCTTCCACCAAGAGTTGCGCGAGCGAATCGTTAGACAGGACCAGGGGATTGGAACGGAGGAACGATATTTAGGAAAAAATATGATTTATGAGAAATTGAATTTCTTTAAGGGCGATCATGTCAACCGGATGCTTTACACGGACCTAAAACATTCGCTCCCCAATGACATGCTTGCCAAGGTCGACCTCATGAGCATGAGGAATTCCTTGGAAGTCCGCGTCCCTTTTCTTGACCATCGACTCGTGGAATACGTTTTTCGCCTGCCCGGCGACTTGAAACTCCGGGGGAGAAAAGGCAAATACATCCTTCTCGAAACTTTCAAATATCTGTTGCCTCCCACCTTGCTGAAAAAGCCGAAGCGGGGATTTGAAATCCCGATCGGCCGGTGGCTGAAATCCGATCTGCTTTTCCTAATCAAGGAATATTTATCCAAGGAAAGAATCGAAAAACAGGGCATTTTCAATTTCAAGCCGATTGAAAAGCTTGTCGAGGATCTCCTTTCCAAGCGCGCGGACACATCCTGGCATTTGTGGAACCTGATCGTTTTCCAGAATTGGCACTCGCGCTATTTCGGTTCATAAATCGCACTCTATAATGATGCCGGAAAGACGTAAAGTCATTCATATCATCACCCGTTTAGATAAGGGAGGTGCGGCCGAAAATACGCTTTTGACCGTATTGGGAATGGACAAGAATAAGTATGATGTTCAATTGGTCAAGGGGCCGACCTACGAATCCCGGATGAGCAGAGACGAACAGGCTTCCGTTGTCGCTGACCAAGAGAAAGTTCGGTTGGACGGCGTAAAGCTCTTCACTTGTCCCTTTTTGATAAGGCGGATCAACCTTGTTTATGATGTCTTAACCTTGATTGCCCTTTACCTTTTCCTGGTTAAAGAAAAGCCGGCCATCGTTCATACCCACACATCGAAGGCCGGATTGTTGGGACGATTCGCCGCCAAACTAGCCCGGGTACCTCACATCGTCCATACACCCCACGGGCACGTTTTTTGGGGGTATTTTAGCCCTTGGAAGACGCGAATGTTTATCCTCCTTGAAAGACTGTCGATGCGCATTACGGATAAGATTATCGCCCTGACGAATCGGGAAAAAGATGATTATCTTCTTTACAAAATTGCGCCGGCGGAAAAAATAGCGGTCATCAACAGCGGAGTCGATCTCGGATCTATCAAGGACCTACCTCTGAAGGATCGGCAAACGTTGAAACAAGAGCTGGGAATACCGGAGGGTCGTCTTATCGTGGGCACGGCGGGGCGCCTCGAACCCGTTAAAGGGCCGGAGCACCTGGTCGAGGCGGCTCGATACATTCTCTCAGGACGTCCCGACGTTTTTTTTGTGTTTGCGGGAGACGGAAGACTTAAGTCGTATTTATTGCGGAGAGCCTCCGAGTTGGGCATCGCTGGCGATGTCCTTTTTCTAGGCTGGAGGAAGGATGTTACGAAAGTTATTTCGGTGTACGATATTTTCGTTTTACCCTCCCTGAATGAGGGCATGGGAAGGGTCTTGATTGAGGCGATGGCCTTGGGGAAGCCGATCGTGGCGAGTGAGGCCGGAGGAATTCCGGACTTGGTCACGCACGGAATAAACGGATTCCTGGTTCCGCCCAATGACCCCGAACGATTGGCCGCTTGTATTCAAATCCTTTTGGGTGACAAGGAACGGAGAGCCAAGATGGGGGCGGTAGGGAAGGCGATGGCTGGGAAATTCGGTAAGGACATCATGGTTGAGAGGATCGCCAAGCTGTATGATGATTTGTCGGCAAAAACCTGTTCTTAAGAAAAATATGGAATAAAGTCTAGAAAAGGTGGAAACGTCTCGGAATAGACACCAGCGAAGGCCGTTAGGGCTGTTTTTATCTGTCGTTCAATTCGCGACCGGCCAGCATTAAAATCATGATGATCGCCAATATACAAAGACCTTGCAGAAGCTCTAAATAGATTTTCAGATCATTTGTAGCCTTGAGAGTGATGCCGCCGATTCCCAGACAGACCGTGATGAGGTAAATGAACAAGACCGCTTGGGTTTCAGTGAATCCCAATGACACGAGACGATGATGGAGATGGTCTTTTCCCGTGTATTCAATCCATTCCCGGAAGCTCTTGACCCGGCCTCTCAGAATTCTCGCGATCGTAATGTACGTTATATCGAAGACAAATATGCCCAAGATCAAGAGGGGCAGGCTGAGGGCGACTTTCGGATTGTTTTCAGCCCAGCCGCCCATGATGGCGATTCCCGCCAGCGTAAACCCCAAAAAGGTGCTCCCCGCATCTCCGAGAAATATGGAAGCGGGCTTAAAATTAAATATGAGAAAACCCAGACAGCTTCCCGCCAGGACAATCGTGATGTAGCCCAAGTAAGATTGCCCGGTCATTTGAGCCACCGTAAAAAATGACAGGGCGCAAATGGCGGTCAAACCCGTCGCCAGGCCATCCATGCCGTCAAAAAAATTTACGGCGTTGGTGATCCCCACGACCCAGATGAACGTCAGAACGATTTCCCCCGCATGGCCCCACCAAATATTCGGCAATATGTCGAGTTTGACTCCGCACAGAATGAGAGCGAGCGCCGCTAAGAGCTGTCCCGCGAGCTTCCAACTCGCGCTTAAGCCTCTGAGATCATCCAGCAATCCGATGAGCAGGACGATCGTGCCGCCGATCATGACGCCTTTTAGTTCGATGGAAAAATCGAAGTTGATGATGATGACCAGAACATAAGAGAAATAAATCGCCAATCCGCCCAGCTTGGGCATGGGCTTTTTATGAATTTTTCTTTTTTCAGGGACATCCATGATGTTTAGACGGGCGGCGGTAAACCTCATCACGGGGGTCAAAATCAAAGTTAGGAGGAACGCCGAAGCGAAGAGAAAAAGCCACTTCCCCGTCAGGCTGGAAAGGAAGGGATGAAGATTATCGATAATGTCGGACATCGATCGAATCCATCTTAAAATATTTCCTTGATGACGGCAATAATTTTTTCAATCTCCGTCTTTTTCAAGGACGGATAAAGAGGGATGGAAAGCGACCTCCGCCAAGCCGCCATCGTCCGGGGGAAACCGGGCAAACGCAAATAGACATGGAGAGGCCTGTAAATCGGGCGCCGGCCCTGAACTCTTCTTCTCTGTAATTTTTCAAGATAGGTGGAGGCGTCCTTCTCGGTCCTGATGACGAACCGGTAATAGATGTGCTCGTTTCCCTCTTTCCAGACGGGCAGCGAAAAACGACAGTCCTTGAATTCCTCAAAGTACAAGGCCGCGATACGTCTTCGCCGGGCGATGAACGCTTCCAACCGGGACAGTTGGCTCAGCCCGAGAGAGGCCTGAAGGTCGTTCATCTTGTAATTGTAGCGCAGGCGATAATCCTTTTTATTGTCGTAGTCCCTGAGGTCTCGGATCTTGGCCATCAGGCTTTTCGAATCGCTCAATACCATTCCCCCTTCCGCGGTCGTGATCACTTTGGTCGCATAGAAAGAAAACACGGAGAGAAGCCCGATGCTCCCCACGTTGCAACCTCGAAAAGTCGCTCCGAGGGCTTGAGCGCAGTCTTCGATCAGGGGGACGCCGAGTTCGGACAAACGATCGATGTCGGCCGGGCAGCCGAAGAGATGGGGCACGATGATGGCTTTGGTTTTCCGGGTGACGGCGCGTCGCACGGCCTCGGGCGAGAGATTGAACGTCAGCGGATCGATGTCCGCCAGGACGGGGGTCGCTCTCGTGTAATGGACGGCGTTGAGCACGGCTGAGCAAACGAATGAAGGAAGAATAACCTCGTCATTTTCTTTGATATCGAGAGCCAACAGGGCTAAGTGAAGAGCCGCGGTTCCCGAACTGGTGGCCGCGGCATTTTTTTTGCCGATAACGCGGGCTAACCGCTTTTCAAACTCATGAACCTCGCCCCCTTGAGAGAGAAACCCGGATCTCATCGCCGCCCCGACGGCGCGAATATCCGATCGATCGAGAGACGGCCGGGAATGAGGAATGATCGCCTGAGCCATTAAACATCATCGCGCAAGAAGCGGAAGGCTTTAAAACCCTCGGCATATTTGACTTTTGCCTGGAATCCCCTGAAGTTGGCGATGGCGTTGACGCTTTCCACCATGTCCAATTTCGTCGGATACACTTTGGCGACCTGGGAAGAAAAAACCTGGATCAACTTTTTCTTGTCCTCGAGGACGTCTTCAATGTCTACGAAGATATCCGGTTCGAAATTACTCGAGGTATAATCTTCGTAAAAAAGGACCTTTTTGATATACCGACTGGCCGCGAGCGCACAGACGGCCAAAGTACGATGGTCCTGATGGATGTCGTCGATGTAATTGACGTAAATTTCTTCAGGATTCACCTTTTTTATGATGGCATCGATATTCGAGATGATGACCCTCTCGTTGGGCAACTCCGTATCGGTAAATCCTCCCCAGAAGATTTTCTTGGCCCCCAACAGCCTTGCCGCCTTTTCCTGCTCGCGCCGCCGGATGTCCGGGTTCCCGCCGAATTCTCCTTTGGTCAGGACCAGATAAAAGATCTTTTCCCCTTTTCGAGCGAGTTTGATAAACGTGCCTCCGCAGCCGTATTCGATGTCATCCGGATGGGCCCCCAAGGCTAAAATATTCAATTTAACCTCCCTTGGCTAAGACGGAGCGGCTTTCCGGACCGCAATTGAACAACAAATCGACCACCGAAAGGCTGGGCTCGAACGCGCCATAGAGTTGAGGATATCGAGGATGGTGATAGTCCTGAAAGACGACTTGGATGCCCTCCTTTTCAAAGAGGGCCGTGTTCATGTATTTTGCGCCGTCCCTGCCGGAGAGATAGACGTCTCCTTGCAGCTCCTTACAGAGGTCAATCAATCGCTCGGTGGCGTCCTCTCTGAGATCATAAGCCGAAGCTCGGACAAGTCTCTTTTCGGAAAGACCCAGGCCGTCGGCCAAATAGCGGATGAAATGGATGTTGAGATCGACCAGGCATCCCCACTCGCGGGCAAACGCTTGCTCGAAAAAGGCAATATGTTGCTTGAAAAAAACGGTCTTCGAATAATTGGTAACAAGCGTCTTCAGATGCTTTTTCCCCCATAGGACCGTATTATTGATTTTGACCTCGTAGATTTTTTGAGAAAATTTATGGATCACCGGCACCGTCAGCCATTGCCATCCCCGGGCCGTTTTGATCCGGTTTCGGTTCTGCCATTCGTTCTTCTTGAATTGAACGTTATCCAGCAAAACGAATACGTCGCTTTTCGAAATTTTGTCGAAATATCCCAGCCAGGGCAAGTACTGCGGTTGGTGGATGGAAATAATCATCCGCCCGTCCTCACGGAGCTTCTTTCAGACTTTGCTCATCGATGGGCTTTTTTATGAAAAGGGCGGGGGATTTCGCGAGGTCGATGATGATGGGCTTCTTCGGACGGTTTCCGGCCGCGTCAAGGAATATTTCAACAATCGGCCGCATAGGATTGAAGTGGTTAATGCCGACGACTCTGCCGATTTCATGATTATTTAAAAGGACAACGCTGTTGATGGGATAAAGGGTGACATAATTCAGAAGGGCTTTGAGCACTTTCGGACCGAACTTCTTCTCATTATCAATGATCAGCATCTTGACGGCATCAAAAGGGAGGATCCTTTCGGTGCGATAAGGCCGGGGGTGGATCAGGGCTTCGAAGACTTCGACGACGGAGACGATTTTAGAGAAATTCGAGATTTCATTTCCTTTCTTCCCTTCCGGATACCCTGACCCATCCACGTTTTCATGGTGTTGAGAGACGACTTCAAACGCGATGTCCGGCGCGGAATGGACGGTCCGTAACAGGTCCAGGCCATAGGTCGGATGGCGTTTGACCTCATCGAACTCCGCTTTGGTTAATTTTGATGGTTTATCGATGATCTCCTGGGAAATTTTGAGCATCCCGATGTCATGAATCAGGGCGCAGGCGCACAAGTCGGCAAGCTCCTTTTTGCCGTAACTCAAAGCCAATCCCAGGTCGGCGGCGAGAATGGAAGCGTTGACGGAATGAGGATAGATGTAATTTAAAATCCCGGCTCGGGGAGCAGGGTCGTTGACTAAAGACAGAAGGGTAATAGGCTGGACAATGAACCCGTTGACAATGTCTTCGCCAATCCGGAGGACATCGTTCCATTCTCGGATTTGGCCTTTTTTGACATCCTCCATGAATTGCTGGGTGCGAAGGATCGCCGATTCGTAGACCGTTTCAATCTCTTGGCGGGTTTCCGGCTCGGGTTTTCCAAGAACAGCTTCGGAAAGGCTGATCTTAGCCTCCGGGGAAGCGTCTATTGCGGCTTTCTTAATGACGTCCGTGAGTCTGACCATGGTCGATTATTGATCGAGATCATTCGCGACGATCTGAATAAGGGCTTCGTCGATTTTATGGACTTTATTGGAAAACCCCATCAGCAAACTCAAATCGCAGATGTTGTTGATGACGCGCGGAATTCCGCCGGACCTTTTCCATACCGTTTGAATAGCTTCCGGGACGAAAATTTCGCTTTGGGCTTCGGCAACCTTCAGTCGATGAAGGATATACTGGGTCGTCTCTTGCTCATTTAACGGCGTGAGGTGATATTGAATGGCCAATCTCTGTTTAAATTGTTTGAGTTGGCCGATCTTTTCTTTCAGCTCAGGCTGTCCGATAAGAATGAGCGTTAAAAGAAATCTGTCATTGAGCTGGAAATTGAGGAGGAGCCTCAATTCTTCGAAGGCCGAAAGGTCATTGATCGCTTGAGCTTCGTCGATGATGATGACGGTGTCTTTTTTGGCGTTCATGTTTTCGTAAAAACACTCATTGAGCTTCTTCAGCAGTTCGGTTTTGGGAGATTCCAACTCAATTTTCACGTTAAGCTGAAAACAAATCTCTCTCAGTAGATCGATAGGGCTTAATAGGGGATTGGTGACGAGCGCCGATTCGTATTTATCGGGAGTCAATTTCCCAAATATTACTCTACTAATGACTGTTTTACCACACCCATAACCCCCCGTCAACAAGGCCGCGCCTTTTCGTTGTTCAATAGCATAGGTTAGCCTGCTTATCGCTTCCCGATGCTCGTCCGAAAAATAGAGAAAACGAGGATCCGGCGTATTTTCGAAAGGTTTTTCTTTCAAGCCCCAATAGAGTTCATACATTATTGGCCTATTATTCTTGAAATATGTTGATTATTTCCATTTAACTATAATAATGTCAATTGATTACGGAATGTTACCCCATTCTAATTAGGCCTTACTTTAAATGAATGATTTATTAATGTCAATATGCTCAAGCGAATTGCGACTAAAAAACGGTTGTTGTTGTCTTGACGGATGGCGCGAACTTTCATACATTGATCGGAGAAGCGGTTTTGGAAATATGAACAGTCCGCTCAGGCCGCTCCCGGACTTTTGTCGTCAAAATGGATTGAGATTTAGGAAAAAATGAAAAATAAGAACAGGAGCGTTGCCCTCGTTTTGTTCGCGATTGGCTGGGGGGCGACTCAGACGAGTCTCGGGCTGGCTGAAGAATATGTTCAAGTGGCCGCGCTCATGGATATTCGCACTCAGTTCAGCGACGGGGCTCATTCGTTGGAATATCTTGTCGGACTGGCGAGAGAAAGGAATTTTGAAGTCCTTTTTGTCACCGACCATGATCGGATGGTGTTGGAGTATGGAATTTGGCCGTTGCGCCATATCCTCAAGAAAAGAGTCGAAAAGCCTTCGATCAATAAGACGGGGGCGGAGAAATACTTGAAAATGATTGAATCCGCCTCAAGAAAATTCCCGGACATGATTTTGATCCCCGGAGCGGAGACGGCCCCCTTTTATTACTGGGAAGGAAGTTATTTCAAGAAAAATCTGACGGTCCACGACTGGGAAAGGCATTTGATCATCGTCGGCCTTGAAAAGCCCGAGGATTATCGGAACTTGCCGATTCTCCACAATGGATCTTCCCCGAAATACGTCCTCCAGTCCTTTTCCGCGGGATTTTTTGTCACCCTGATTCCCCTGGCGCTCGGTCTGGCCATGATCAGAAGGCGGGGCAAGATTCGCTATTTCGGTCTGGCCGTTATGGCTTTGACCCTCCTTCTTGTCGTGAACAATCATCTTTTCAGGTCCTCCCCGTATGACCAGTATCACGGAAGCCAAGGCATCGCGCCTTATCAGCTCGTGATCGACTATGTCAATTCCCGGGGAGGAATGGCTTTTTGGAACCATCCGGAGACTCTCTCCGGCGTTGGAAGCCTCGGCCCCGTTTACAAAAAAACGTTGCCGTATCCAAACGTCTTAGCCGAATCGAAGAATTATACCGGCTTTGCCGCCCTATACGGCAACACGATCACTGTTACGGAGCCGGGAAACTTGTGGGATCAGGTCTTGATGGAATACTGTTTGGGCCGCAGAGAAAAACCCGCCTGGGGAATTTCGACAGCCGATTTCCATGAAGAAGGCGGGGCAGGGGAGAAATTGGGGAATTTTCCGACCATTTTTCTGGTCAAGGATAAGACAAAAGAATCTATTCTTGATGCCCTAAAAAAAGGGAGGATGTATGCCTTCCGGGGATCCGTCGACGCAGCCAGGCTCATTTTAGAGGATTTCTCCGTATCGGATTCGGAGACTTCGCGGAAAGGAATAATGGGAGAAGAAATAACCGTGAATAGCTATCCAACGATAAATATTCGCGTTTCGGGCGCGCCCCCCGCGGAAAAAAAATTCTCTTTCGGTCCGCTTGATTCGCTCAGGCCGACTGTTAAAAACTTTCTCCGGCAAAATCCCTTTCAGCGTGAATTTTTTGGATGAATTCCCTGAGCTTCGTGAAAAATCTTACTATCGTCTCGAGGCAGAGGACGGAACAGGTCGAAAACTTATTTCCAATCCCGTGTTCGTGACGTTCCAGGCGCGAAGAGATTAGATCGTTACTCTTTCCCTTTCGCTTTGAATTCCTTTATTCCGAAGGCAATAGCGAACAAAAGAAGGGTCTGGGAAAACTGAACAAACGCCTGGGCTTCAAGCCCGAAAGGAAATGGCTTGAGAAGAAGCCGCGAGATGATGCCCAGAACCAAGCTGATCGCAGCCAGAACAAGACACCCATCGATCATCTTTTTCAACATCTTTCCTTCCTCCTTTAGGATACTGATATCTATTTAAAATAATAATCCTTATCTGTCAAGCTTTTTTTGGAGCGGTGGGACGGATCATCGACCATCTAAAGCTGACCTTCGCGGCGGAGAAGCCGCCGCCGTCGCGAGTTTTGACCGAGGTTGCCCTGATGGCGGCCGAGGAGCCGGCGGAGCATTACGGTTCAACGCGTCAACATTTCAACGAAAAAAAAGGCAAAAGCCAGAAAAGCTGACCGTTATACAGTTTTAAGGGGTTGGCATAAAACAGTTGACATGAGGAGGCATTGAGCTATATTGTAGTATATATACTACATAGGAGGCCCCATGTCCCGACTTCCAAAGCTTCGTCAGACCCGCGCCGAGCTCCTTCGCCACATCGGTTCCCTTGAGAAGATGCGTCGAGGTTCGGTCGTCCATCAGTTCCATAAGATCCGACGTCCAGGCTCACAGACTCCTGTTTTTTCCGGTCCCTATCCGCTCTTCACCTGTAAAAAGAACGCGCGAACCGTCGCTCGCCGGCTCCGCGACCCCGAAGAGGTCCGAAGGCTCGAAGAACAGGTCGAAAACCATCACGTCTTCCGTCGCCTCTGTTCTCAACTGGTCGAAGTCTCCGAGGCCATCTGCGATGAGGACCGCGACTGATGGAAGACGCCCTGGAGAGCCTCCTGGGTTCCCTTCGTAAATCCCAACGAACGGTCATCACCTTGGTCGTGGAAGCGCTGGCCTCGCTCCGTCAGGCCGCTTCGATCTCGATTGCCCTGGTCGTGGCCCAACGGACCGGCTGTCGGGTTCCGAGTGCGCTCATCCGTTTCTATCGGCTTCTTCACAACCCTCGGATCGACGACCTGGCCATTAGCCGCAAGATGTTGAGTCTGTTGGGCCAGAGGACCTCGCCGGTCGTTCTGGCCCTGGATTGGACGGAATGGCACTCGGATCTCCGGGTGTTGTCGGCCTCGGCGGCGATGGGCACGAGAGCCATTCCCGTCTATGTGGCCGCTACCGCCGTCGGCCAAGCCATCGTCGAGGAGCGGCCCGACATCCAGTTGCCTTGTAAAATCAAGGGACCGCGACTCTCGCTCCTCCATCTCGCCTTGCTCTGGGGCCCCGCGTTCGCTCGATCCTCGCCCCTTTCCACCCGATTCATCGTCGAACATCTCCCCCCGCCTGTCTTGCGCGACTTCGCCTGGCTCCATAAGTTCGAAAAGGCATCATGAAAGTGTATAACGGTCAGGCGCCGGGGCTGTTGACGACCGCGCCCGCGGCTGCTATAATTCCGACAAAGAGTTGGTTTGTTCGCAAGAAGTTCTTGTCGGGCCAGATCGAGGCATCATGAAACAAATGGAAAAGAAAAAACAACAGCAACCCGAGGAGCACCCCTCCCCAAAGCAGCCCTACGCGCCACCCAAGGTAATTTTTGTCCCCCTCAAGCTGGAGGAACGGTTGCTGGCCTGCGGCAAATTCTCGCCGAAGCCTACTACGCCTTGCCAAGGCGCATCTAAAAAGCATGGCCAGACTTCGTGAGTCCAAGCCGGCGGCACCATAGTCCTTGATCCCTTGGCCTTTGATGCCTGGGGTTTCCGTGAGGAACGGGAGGGTCTAAGAATCCTCTCGCGGATGTGCAAGGACTATGAACTCCTCCGGCGTAATCAAGGGACGGGCAGGGGCTTGCGTAGAGTTGCTGCGCGCTCCGCCTCTTCTGGAGAAAAAATGAAGCGCAAAGCAGACTTTCTGATGCAAAGCGTCGGCGGCGAAATCCTGCTGGTGCCGCTCGGCGCGCAAGTGATGGACCTGAACGGCCTCATCACCCTGAACGATACAGCGGCCTGTGTGTGGGAACTGCTGGCACAAGAGCGCTCGCTGGACGAACTGACCGCCGCCGTGGCGGAGCGGTTCGACGTGGCCGCCGAAATCGCCTGCGCCGATGTGCAGACCTTCGTGGACGAGATTACCCGGCTGGGGCTTTTGGAACCATGACCACTGCAAGCGCAGCGCTGCCCACCGATTATGGCCCGCTGGTGCGCGAACTGCACCGCCGCGCCGCTGAGCGCCGCCAGCCGATCAATGGCACGTTTGAACTGACCGAGCGTTGCGACCTGGCTTGCCGCATGTGCTACCTCAGCCAGGCGCCCGGCGATGCCGCTCTGCGCGCCAAAGAACTCTCGGCCGCCGCGTGGCTGAAACTGGCGCGCCAGGCGGCGGACAACGGCATGGTCTTTTTGCTGCTCACCGGCGGCGAGGTTTTCCTGCGCCCCGACTTTTTCGAGATTTACACCCCGCTCACGCGCCTGGGCCTCGTCCTCACCCTGTTCACCAACGGCACGCTCATCACCGATGCCATCGCGGCGCGCCTAGCGGAGGCCCCGCCCAGCCGCACCGAAATCACGCTCTATGGCGCCACCGCCGCGACGTATGAAGCGGTCACCGGTGTGCCCGGCAGTTACGACCGCTGTTGCGCCGGTATCGAAGCGCTGGTCAAACAGCGCGTCCCGCTCGGCCTCAAGACCACCATCACGCGGCAAAACGTGGACGAACTGGACGCCATGCGCCAGATGGCGCACGCCTGGGGCCTGCCGTTCTCGGCCGGCTGGTTACTTTCCAAACGGCGCGACGGCGCGCCTTCCGGTGTGGAGGACTGCCGTCTGTCCGCACCGGATTGTGTCGCGCTCGAAGCGACCGACCGCGCCTCCGCCGCCGAATGGACCGAAGCCGCACTGCGCGAATCGTCCCTCAGCCATGACCGAAATTTCTACTGCCAGGCCGGCCAAGCCGCCTTTGTCGTCAACCCGCGGGGCGAGATGAACCCCTGCCTCGATTTGACCCAGCCCGCGGCGCGCCCGTTGGAAACCGGCTTTCGCGCCGCCTGGGAGCAGGTGCAGCGCTTTGTGGATTCTGCTCCGCCGCTCGCCGCCGCCTGTCTGGCTTGCGATGTGCGTACCTATTGCCCGTGCTGCCCGGCCTGGGCGCAGTTGGAAACCGGCACGCTGACCGAACCCGTGCCCTATCTGTGTGAAATCGCCCGGGCGCGTAAAGAGCGCTGTGTCCAACCTGCATAACATCCCCGTCAGCATCGCCAACATTTTGATTGAGTTGACCAGCCCGCTCTCCGCCGCCGAACTAGGCATCGAACAGCGACTGGGCCCCTTTGTCGGTGCGCCGGATAATCCTTTTGCCCGCGTATCTCTCCGCTGGGAGGAGAGCGACGGCGTGCCGTGTCCGTGCGGTGAGTTGATCTACGATCCAGGGTCAATCTGGCGGATGTACCGCGCGGGTGAGGCGTTTTATGCAGCGATCAGTTACCCGGACGGGGGCGCAGCGGCCAACCCGCAAGGTGTGCTGCGCGCCGACGCCGCATGGGAAAACCTGACGCTGTCCGAGCAACGCATGGGCGCGACCTGGCAGAGCCTGCTCAACATCGGCGCGGGTGAACTGATTCTCCGCACCGCCATCCTCTTCACCGGGGGGCTGGTCTTTCACTCCTCCGGCCTGGACGATAACGGCAAGGGACTCGTCTTCATTGGGCATGCCGGCGCGGGCAAGAGCACCCAGGTGGGCTTGTGGAGCCAGGAGCCGGGCGTGATTGCCATGAACGATGACCGCATCGCCGTGCGGGTGGAAGCCGGCGGCCCGATGTGCTACGGCACGCCTTGGGGCGGCACCGCCGACATCGCCCGCAACCATGCGGCGCCGCTGGCGGCCCTAATCGTGCTGGAGCAGGTGCCGGAGAACGCCATCCAACGGCTGTCCCCTGCTGCCGCCGCGCCGCTATTGACGGCGCGCGCCTTTCTGCCTTACTGGGACCATTCATTGATGGTGCGGGCCATGGCGAATCTCAACGCCATCCTGGCGTGCGTGCCGGTCTATCGCCTGCGCTGCCGGCCGGAGAGTGCGGTCATTCCCCTGGTGCGGTCAGTATTATGATTCTCCCCAGCCGCGAACTGATGCCGGTCATTCGCGCCGCCCTGGAGCGCGGTCAGCGCGTGCGCATGACTGTGACCGGGAGCAGTATGTTGCCCTTCCTCCGAGACTGCGATGTGGTGGAACTCGAACCGGCGTCCGCGCCCCGGCTGGGGGATATGGTGCTGGTGCAGGTGGCTAGGCCGGGTGCGGCGGAGCGCTATGTGTTGCACCGTATCGTGCGGGTGGAGGCCGGCGCGGCGTTCTTTATCCGGGGCGATGCCCAGCGGCATGGCGAAGGGCCGTTTACATCGGACGCTGTGTTGGGGCGGGTCACCATCGCCTGGCGTAACGGACATGCCCGCGCGCTTGACCGCGGCGCATGGCGGTTCGCCGGTTGCGTGTGGATCGTGTGTGCGCCCTCTGGTCTGTTGTTGCTGCGGCTGGTAGCCCTGTCGCGTGAGTATGGCCGCGCCGCCGGGCGTCCGCATCGTTGGCCGGGAGATTAATGCAACAGTGGAGGCAGTCATTGTTGCACCGCTCCGTCAGCTCGAAGTCGAGTTGTTCGAGACGCGGGGCGAAGGGCTTTTCCGTCTGCTTGAGGTAACGGACGTATTCGCTCACAAAAAACTCTCCCGGCGGTTGAATGATGGGAGGCGGGCATTCACCAATTTTCCCAATTCGGGGACGATCCTGCCGGACTTGTCGAAGCGCATGGTGTAACAGGGCACATCGCGGATGATTTGTTCCAGGATATCGATCTCTTTCTGCCACCATTCAGCGGTAACCACGGACTTGATGAGCGTGCCGAGCAGAAGCTTCCAGATTGCCTTGCGGTCGGTCAGCGGCAGGATTTCGTTGCATCGGTCCTGCTGCAGGAAAAGAATCGCCCGCAGGGGCGCCGATGCCGAAGACACATCGGCCACGTCTCCGTGACTCCACGTCCCATGAATGTGCCAGCCGTCATCCCGGCACCGAGCCACGTTGCGATCGTCGCAGAGAATTTCCGCGCGCCCCTTCAGCATATTAACCGTCGTGGACTTGCCCGCGTCGGAATGGCCGACGAAAAGCAGGCCCTGGCCGTTCAGAATCACTCCCGCCGAATGGAGCAGCACGGCGCTGCGATCTGCCAGCAAGGGCGCCAGCCAGACCTGATCGGTGGGAAAGAGCGAGAGCGAATACCAGCCCTGACTGGTTTTACGGACGATATCTTTGAGGCGCTCGGGACTGTAAATCACGGCGTCCGTGTGGTCGGCGTTAAATATGCCGACCCATTGCAATTCGGCTTCCTGAGCTTCGGATGCTATTCCCAGGTAAAACCACTTATCGCCTTTGCGCGAGATTGCCCAGGGGACCTTGCGGTACACCGTCTTTCCCAGGTCTTGGCCGGTCAGGTCAGGCAGTCCAAAATGGTGGTGAAGCGTCACATTGTCCTTGCCCGGTCCCTCCACCGCAAAGGGTGCGAATTCTTCTTTGAATTTAACTTCATTGAAATCGAGATCGCTCTCCACGCAGACGGTGATGCCGGCTATTTGGAAATACCGGCGATGTTCGTCCGGACATTCTTTTTTCCCCATGTTCCTCAGTGATCGCGCAGAGCTGGTCACTGTGAATCTCCATCAAACAAGGATTGGATAAGGATCATTTGGTTATTCTTAAGAGATTCTGAGCAACTGATCTGATAATATATGAAAAAATCTCCCGAATGCGAGAAAGATAATATGATTTTGTCGATTCAGAACCTTCCCTATACTGTCGTTGGAGCAGTATCTGGCGAGGGGGGAAGAAGGTTCTGGTGATAAATCGGATTTTATCGGTAAGCCCCCGATTCATGGCCAGATAAATGAAGTAGCTGCTCCCCCGGATCCGCCGGTTGTTGAACTGCAGGCTTAAAAAGCACTTTTCCCCCCAGGAGATGTCGGCAGGTTTTAATTTATCTAGGCATTCGTCGGGAATGGCCAGGGAAGTATAATGTTTGACGATTGACAGGCCGAAATAGACGAATCGGGACAGGTTGAAACGCCTACTTTCTTTCACCAAGAAACTCCAGTCGATGGTGCTCTCCAAGGTCTTCAAAGCGAAGAAGATGTCGCAGACGAGGATCAGGCGGTCAAAGGAATGACCGACCCGCAGGGCGTGTTCGCACAGATAGATGATCAGGTGCTCCGGGCGGAGCATCAGGGCCTGGCCGTCCGCCACACAGATCGGCTCGGCACTTTCCCACAGCCGGTCCAGGTCGATATCGTCAACGAACATTGTGGCCGGGACCGACGTATTGACCGTATGCCAGTGCAGGTGCAGATTCAACGGGGAGGCGTCATTTTTACGGTATTCCAGGCTGGCCAGATAACCCGCCGGATTGTTGACGGCTTTGGCCGCCGAACTGTCCCTCGACGTATAGCCCAGACGGGAGAGGCAATCGTCGGCCTTGAAGAGATCCTTTTTCCTGACCAAGACGTCCACGTCAGACATCCCACGCATGGCAATGTTCGGATACAGGTGTTCAGCGAGGGAGATTCCCTTGAGAACGATGCAGGGGATGCCGGCCTTCTGAAATGCGGCCAGCACCTCCCGCAGAGTGCCGATGATCGACAGGTTGCGTTTCAGATTGGTGTAGTAGTCGTTTGATAAGCTCCGGTAGCTGTCCCCGGGGACCAGGTCTTCAAGATGGTGCTTTGTGATGTTATGGAAAAGGACCGCAGAAACACCTTCCTGTCGAGACTTTTCGACAAGGTAGGTCCAATCCGGGTCATTCTCGGGCGACTTTGTATCAGTTTCCTTGACAGATAGAAAGAGTTTTGCCTCCTTCGGTTCGAAGAGAAGCTGCAGAAGGATTTTATCTTCAGGCGGAAGGTCCATGGGAATCAATACCGTCCGAGACTTCCGTCTTTTTTAGCCCACTTGAGAGCGTACTCAAACGCTACTATTGCCAGGGGAAACAAAACGACAGAAAAAGCGAGCAAAACCATGATTTCAGTCCGGACCTGGGCAAACGTCTGGCCTCCAAGAAGGACACTTCTCAAAGCCTTCAAAGCGTGGGTGACCGGGAGGAGTTGGGAGATCGTCTGGAGCGGCCCGGGCAAGATGGCGATCGGATAATAGATCCCTCCCAGAAGTTCGAACGAGCTTGATATGATCCAATTGAGGGGATTTCCTCTTTTAAAAATCAATATGAAACTCGAAAAAATGATGCCGATACTGCTGAAAGAAACGATCGAAAGGAGGAGGATGGCGAGGATCAGCCAGGGCCGGGAAATACTGAAGGCCAGGCCGAACACGAACTTTCCCATCAACAAATAAATAAGAACGTTGAAGGAAGAATAGATGAAGTTCCACAGAGAGAGATAGACGGCTATGGCCGAAGCCCGGGTAGGGGTGATCAGCATGGCTTCCAGGGTTCCCAGCATCTGTTCCTGTCTTATGGCGGAGGATGTCGTTCCCAGTCCGGCGCCCAAAAACGAGGAGAAGGCGATCCCGATTAAAACAAAGGGGAAATAATCCCCGCCATACTCCTGGAGGTAAGGCGCGGCGGCCTTTCCGAAGAGCTTGGCGATGAAAAAGAAGGTGAGCACCGACATGAACATGCCGCCGAGGCTCATCAAAAAAGCGGATTTATAGCTGAGCTCGATCAGGAAATCCCTTCTGATGAACGCCCCGGCTTTTTTGAACGGCAAACGCTTTCTCCTGCGGCTTTCCTTCAGATAAAGTGCTCGAAGATCTCGTCCATCGTCGCCTCCGGATTTTTAATTTTTTCCTTCAATTCTCGAACGGTTCCCAGGGCTTTGATCCTGCCCTTGTCCATTAAGGCGATCCTGTCGACGAAATCGGCCGCCTCTTGAAGGTTATGAGTCGTGAAAATGACGGTCTTTCTTTCCTGGCCGACGATTCTTTCTTTGATGAACCGGCGGAGCTTACGGGCGCTGTGAAAGTCGAGACTTTTTGTCGGCTCATCCATGAATAAAATCCGGGCGTCGTTGAGGAGGCACCGGGCGACGGCCAGATGCTGTTTCATCCCCGTGGAGTACTCGTCGAATCTCCGGTCCGCATATTCCCCCATCTCGAGCAGGTCTACAAGCTCATCGATTTTTTTCTTGATCTCGCGAGCCTCCAGGCCATAGAGAGTCCCGAAGAATCGTAGATTTTCCTTTCCGGAAAGTCGCCAGTAGAAACTTCTCTCTTCCCCGGTGACCAGCCCTATGGATTTCCTGACGCTTCCTCCATTTCTGACGATATCGTGCCCATCGACGTGGGCTTCTCCGCTCGTCGGGATGATCATCGTGCACAGCATCTTGATGAGGGTCGTTTTCCCCGCTCCGTTCGGGCCCAGGAGCCCGAAGATTTCGCCCTGTTCGACCCGAAGGTTGACTCCGTCGACGGCTTTGACCGGCGGCTTTCGTTTGAAAGCCCGGGGGATAAAGTTGCGGAGGTCGGTCGCCGCCGTGAAATATTTCGTCAGGTCTCGAGTCACGACGGCGGCAGGTTCGCTCATTTTTTCAATTCTATAGGAAATCGAGACAATTGTGTATCTTGCGTATAGCCCCTGAATAGAACTATTTAACGGTCAGCCATCAAGATCAGGGCTTGAAGAGCATGCCGGGACAAGCGAGAAACGACAGGATCTCCCAGGCGAAGATCTCCGCCGGACGCTTAGGGGGAATTATCCGAAGAGGGGGCCGCGCTCTTTGAGCCACTTGTTCTTGAAATACCACAGGACGTCCTGACGGCGTCCTTCCAGCCGTTCGAGGCGGCGAGCGATCCGCGCGAGGCGGGTCCGGATCCATTTGATGCGGCCGGGGCCGATATCCGTACGCTCGAGCCGCATCCGGAGCCGCAGGGACCTGCGGACATTCCGGAACGTCCGCCGCCCGATCTTTTCTTCCTTCAAAATCATCATCAGCGCGCTCAAGCCTTCCGTTCTCATGGTTTTTCCCTCGATAATCCCGAATTACAATAGAAATTATAGGCCTTCGTCCGGATACTGTCAAGGCGCGGCAGGCGCGGGAAGGGCCGTTGGGGCGGCCCGCGGCGGGGCCTCCGCGCGGAAAGGGCTCACGGCTTTTTGACAAGCTCGAGATTCTCGTCGAGGGGCGTCATCCGGGGCATGATGATGTGGATGGCGAGCAGCGCGACGGGATAGAGCAAGCCGGCGATGAGGAAAGCGTAAAAATAGCCCCGGGGCCCGCTTTTGTCCAGGACCCTCCCCAGGCCCAGGTCGGCCGCGATGCCGGCAGGGCGCCAAGGTTCCCGCCTACATTACTACAAAACGGCCGGGGCGTCCTCACGCCCGCGCCGGCTCAGCCGAAGAGGCGGGCGATCGTTTCCTCGGTCGCCTCGTGACGTTTCAAGACGACGCGGGGTGCGAGGCGGTGGATCGGAAATTCTCCGAACAGGCGCTTCTTCCCGCCGCCCGTTACATTCAGGAGAACCATCTCCTGCGGGGCGACGAGCTTCCGGTCCGCGGCCTGCTTGAGCGCCCCCACGGCCACGGCCGCGGCGGGGTCGAGGTCGATGCCCTCGAGCCGTTCGAAGAGCGCCGCCGCGGTGGAGGCTTCTTCGTTCGTCACGGCGTACATCCTGCCCCCCGTCTCCGTGAGGGCATCGAACACGCCGCCCTTGATCCCGTAGGGCGGTTTGCGGTTGGAGAGCACGACGGCCGACACGCGGGCCAGCCGGGCCTTGAGCTCGTCCTCGGCGACGTCCAAAAGGGCGCGCGAGCCGGCCGCCCAGGCGTCGGTCATGGGGGTGAAGGGATGGTTCTGGGCGAGGTGAAGCTTCATCTTCGCCGCGCCGAACCGACCGTCCGCGAGCAGGCGGCCGGCGGCCTCCCAGGCGGCGATCCCGCCCGTGCCGGAGCCGACTGCCTGGAAATAATGATCGGGGATCCGCCCCGCCCGTTCGGCGGCGGCCAGCAGGGCCGTTCCCATGCCGTCGCGGCGGGCAACATTTTTCGCCCCGCCCTCGGCCGCGTAACCGGGCCGACGGGCGATCATGTCAGCGACCTGGATGGCATCGAAGTAGTCGGCGCCGTCATCCACGCCGACGAGCGTCACCGCGTCCGAGAACGGATGCGTGGACCACAAGTTGTCCAGGCCGGCTTCATGGACGACAAGCACCAGGGGGATATCGTTCCGGGAGCAGATCTCGGCGAACGCCCGGGCCGTGTTGCCCGCGGACGCGACGACAAGCGTCCGGCCGCCGCCTGCGAACCGGGAGCAGACCGGAGGAGCTTCGAGCTCCTTGAACGTGCAGGTTTTCATCTCCGCGCCGCGCTCGGGCCAATACCCGGAGAAGACGATCCACAGGTTCTCGAGCCCGAGCGCCCGGCCAAGCTTTTCGGAAGGAAAGGCGACCGGAACGCCGCTATTGGTCACCGGGCGGCGCAGGGGAAGCCAGTCGCCGAACCGGAACATGCCGGCCGCGCCGCCACGGACGGCGATCTGCCGGGCGGCATAGTGGGCGCGCAGGAAGGCGGGGCCGTGCAGCTCATCGCAGGCCAGCCGTTGGTCGTCCTCGGAGAACGTCTTGCCGCATTCCACACAGCCGAGCGTATAGGAAGTCGGATGGAATTCCATGAGATTGTCCTCTTTCTTTCGGAAATTCCATGGAATTCTATATGACCCCGGTCGAAAAGAAAAGCCTGAGGCGGGGTTTCCTGGATTTTTCGGACCAGATTACTTCTTTACCGCGGGCGCGGGCTTCTCCTCGGCCGGGGCCTTCTCGACGATCTTGCCGGTGGGGTCGATCGTGACGCCCATCTTCTTATCCTTCACTTGAATCGAAAGCTCGAAGGACTTCGCTCCATCCTTGGTCAGGATCTCGGCTTTGAGGACCTTCGCACCCGGATAGTCCTTGGCCAAAGTCTTCTGGACGGCTTCGGGCAGATTTTCCGGCGCGGTCGTTTCCTCGAGCTCGATCACCTTGCCGTCGACCGAATAGATAAGGTCGCGATTCAGCTTCCCATCAACGCTCTCGACCTCGAACTGGGTTACGCCGTTTTCCACTTCCTTGCTCGCCCCTTTGATCTCGGCCGCAGGATAGGCGGCTTTGAACGCGGCCAGGACCGCTTCGGGCAGGACTTTCAGGTCGAGCGCGGCGGGTTTGGCTTCGGCCTTTTCGCCGGCCTCTTCCTTTTCCTCGCCCTCTTCCTTCGCTTCCTTCTTCTCGACGGCTTCCTTCTTCTCGGTGTCCCCCGCCTTGGCCTTGACCTCGACCTTTTCCGCCGCCGCTTCCTTCGCCTTTTCCTTGCACCCGACCGCAAACAGGAAGGCCATCGCGATCAGGAGCGCCGCCAAACTTTTGAGTTTCATGTTCGACTCCTTTTACGAGATTTTATCCGCGGGATCAACGGGACCCATTCGGTATTCCCTATCCGCGCCGTTCATTTCGGCAGCACGATCCGGAAGGTGCTCCCCTGGCCCTCTTTTAGGCGGGGAGCGGCGCTTTCTCCGCTTTTTTCGACCGCCCCGACAACCTGTCGAGATAGGTGAAGATCACCGGAGTCACGAACAGGGTGACCAGCTGGGAGAACAACAATCCGCCGACGACAGCCAGCCCCAGCGGCCGTCGCGCCTCGGCGCCGGCGCCGAAGCCCAGGGCGATGGGGAGCGTCCCGAACAGCGTGGCCATCGTGGTCATCATGATCGGCCGAAAACGGATGACGCACGCTTCAAAGATCGAGTCGAAGGCGTTCTTCCCCTCGGCTCGCTGAACGGAGAGGGCGAAGTCGATCATCATGATCCCGTTCTTCATGACCAGCCCGACCAGCATGATGATCCCCACGTAGCCGTAGATGCTGAGCTCGGTCCGAAAGATCATCAGAGTGGCCAGGGCGCCGAAGCCGGCGAACGGTAAGGCCGAGAGGATCGTCAAAGGATGGATGAAGCTCTCGTAAAGGATCCCTAGGATGATATAGATGACGAGGATGGTCATCGCCAGGAGGAGCCCCAGGCCCTGGAGCGAGGACTGGAAGGCCTGGGCGGTGCCCTGGAAGTTCGTGCTGATCGTGGACGGGAGGTTCTCCCGGGCGAGCGTGGTGATTTCGTTGACGGCATCGCCGAGGGACACCCCGGGCTTGAGGTTGAAGGAAATCGTGACCGAGGGCAGCTGTCCCGAATGGTTGACGGACAAAGGTCCGATCGTCCGGGTCAATTTCGCCACGCTGTCCAACGGAACGAGCGTTCCCTTGGACGAGCTCACGTAGAGCTTGGAGAGCTGGGCCGGGTCGCGCTGAAAGCGGGGGTCGAGCTCGACGATGACCCAGTACTGGTTGTTGGCCGTGTAAATGGTCGAGACCTGCCGCTGGCCGTAGCTGTAGTACAGAGCGTCCTCCACTTGAAGAGGCGAAACACCTTTGGCGAGGGCCTTGTCCCGGTCGATCTCGACCGCGACTTGCGGGTTCTTGAGCTGCATGTCGCTCGTGACGTCCTGCAATCCGGCGAGGGCCCGAATTTTCGCCTCGAAGAGGGAGGCGTAACGATAGAGCTCATCGGTGTCGGGGCTTTGCAGGGTGTATTGGTAGAGGCTCTTGGCCACCCGGCCGCCGATCTGCACCGGCGGCGGGTTCTGGAGGAAGACGTTGATGCCGGTGACGCCGTTCACCTTCGGCCTCAGCCGTTCGATCATCTGGTCCACGCTGGACGTCCGGTCGGCGCGCGGCTTCGCCAGGACGAACATCCGGCCGGAATTGGAGGCGCTGATCCCCCCGATGCTCGAAACGAAAGCCGCGATGTCCGGGTCTTGGTTGACCCGGTCCGCCACGGACTGCTGGTGCTTGACCATCGCCTCGAACGAGATGCCCTGCGCCGCCTCGGTTATGATGTTGAACTGGCCCGTGTCCTCGCTCGGGATGAAGCCTTTGGGGATCCGAGAAAACATGACGACCGTAGCCGCCAGGATGACGACCGAGAAAACCATCACCGGACGCCGATGCCGTAAGGCCCAGCTCAGGCTCGTCTTGTAGAGGCCGAGCGTTCCACCGATGATGTTTTCGATGATGGTATAAATCCGGCCGTGCCGGACGCGCTCGGTCGGCTTAAGGATGCGGCTGCTGAGAAGCGGCGTCAGGGACAAGGAGACAAGGCCCGAGATGAGGACGGCGGCCGCGATGGTCACGGCGAATTCGTGGAAGAGGCGCCCTAGGATCCCGCCCATGAACAGAATGGGCAGAAACACCGCGGCGAGGCTGAGGGTCATGGACAGGATCGTGAATCCGATCTCCCGGGATCCGTTCAGCGTGGCCTCCCGGACACCCTCGCCAAGCTCCCGGTGGCGAAAGATGTTTTCGAGCATGACGATGGCGTCATCCACCAGGAAGCCGATGGACAGGGTGAGGGCCATGAGCGAGAGGTTGTTCAGGCTGTAGCCGAACAGGGACATGACCGCGAATGTCCCCATGATCGAAAACGGCAGGGCCAGACTGGGGATGATCGTGGCCGATAGGTTCCGGAGGAAGAAAAAGATCACGAGGATGACCAGGACGACGGCCACGAGAAGGGTGAATTCCACATCGTTCACGGATTCGCGGATGGATTGGGACCGGTCGTAGAGGATCTGAAGATCGACCGAGGCGGGAAGCTGCTTGCGGAAAATGGGGAGCAGCGTCTTCACGGCCGAGGCCACTTGGACGGTGTTGGTCCCCGGCTGGCGCTGGATCGCGAGCATGAGGGCCCGCTGGCCGCCCGCCTTTGAGTAGTACCAGGCGGCGATCTTGTCGTTCTGGACGCTGTCGATCACCCGGCCTACGTCCTTCAGTCTTACGGGCGAGCCGTTGCGGTAGGCCACGATGAGCTCGCGGAAGGCGGCGGCGTCGTAAAGCTGGCCGTTCGCCTGCAGGGTGAACGCCTGGGCGGGGCCGAACATGACCCCGGTCGGAAGGTTGACGTTCCCCGTGGCGATAGCCTGGCCCACCTGGTCGAGCCCGACCTTTCGCGAAGCCAGGGCGTCCGGATCGAGCTGGACGCGCACGGCGTAGATCTGGGAGCCGTAGACCATGACCTGGGCCACGCCGGCGACCATGGAGATGCGCTGGGCCATCATCGTTTCGGCGTAGTCGTCGAGCGTGGATAGGGGTAGCGTCGGCGAGGTCAGGACCATGAAGAGGATCGGGCTCAGGGCGGGATTGACCTTTTGATAGGACGGCGGGGCGGGCATTTGCACGGGCAGCTGACGCTGCGCCCGGGAGATGGCCGACTGAACGTCCTGCGCGGCCGAGTCGAGATTGCGCCGCAGGGAGAACTGGAGGGTGATGAGGGAGCTCCCCAGAATGTTCGTGGAGACCATGGAATCCAGGCCGTCGATCGTCGAGAATTGGCGTTCGAGAGACGTCGCCACCGACGAGGCCATGGTTTCGGGGCTGGCGCCGGGCAGCCCGGCCGAGACCTGGATCGTGGGAAAATCCACGTTGGGCAGGTCGTTGACCGGCAGGAGGCGGAAGGCCATGACGCCGAAAATGAGGATGGCCAGCATGACGAGGGTCGTCATCACCGGCCGTTCGATGAAGGGGCGCGACATGTTCATGGCGGTCGCCTCCTCACACGGGCTTCTTGATTTCGACCCGGGCCCCCGGGACGAGGCGGAGCTGGCCGTCCGTGACGACCGTCTCGCCGGGTTTCAGCCCCGAAGCGACGACCGCTTCGTCCCCTACGGTCCGGGCCAAGGTCACCGGCCGCAATTCGATCGTCATGTCGCTTTTCACGACCATCACGAACGTGCCGGCCTGGCCGGTCTGGACGGCCGGAGAAGGGACGACGACCGCGTTCTTCTCGACGGTCAGGGTCAAGGCCACGTTGAGGAACTGGCCCGGCCAGAGCGCTTTGTCCGCGTTGGGAAACACGGCTTTGAGCAGGACCGTCCCCGTCGTCGTGTCGATGCCGTTGTCGATGAAGCTCAGGACGCCGGGGATGGCGACGTCCTGGTCTTTGGGAAGGGCCTCCGTTTTCAGGTCGCCCTGGGCCATGTGCTTTTTGATCAGGGGCAGGTTCTGCTCCGGGACGGAAAAGGCGACGTAGATCGGGCTCGTCTGATGGATGACCACGAGCGACGACGTGTCGCTCGGCTTGATCAGGTTGCCGGGGTACGCGAGGAGGCTCCCCGTCCGCCCATCGAGAGGAGAGGAAATGGCGCAGTAGTCGAGCTGGAGCTTCGCGTTTTCGACGGACGCCTCGTCCGCCTTGACCGAGGCCCGGAGGACCTCCGCATTGGACTGGAGCTGGTCGTATCGCTCCTTGGTGACGTAATCCTTCCCGGCGAGGTCTGCATAGCGGCGGACCTCGCCTTCGGCGTTATTCAATTGGGCGCGGTCCCGGATCAGGTTGGATTCCACCTGCTTCAGGGCGATCTCGCACGGGCGGGGATCGATCTTGAACAGCAGATCGCCTTTCCGCACATCCTGGCCTTCCTTGAAATAAACGCCGACGAGCGGCCCGCCGACCTGGGCCTTGACCTGGACGGTGGAGTAAGGCTGGACGTTCCCGATGGCCCGGATCTGGAGCGGCATGTCTTTTTCGACCGCCGGGGCGGCGCTGACGGACACGGCCGGGGCCTGGCGAAGACCCGCCTTGTCACCCTTTCCCGACGAACAGCCGGTCGACCAAAACGCGGCGAGCGTCAGCAGGAAGGCGGCGGCGAAGAGGGAGCGGCCTCCGCCTGCACATCGGAATTTCGGACGAACTCGGGATGAATCGAACATGGTCATCTTTCTCCTTTTCCGATCGCGGCGGGACCGGGCCCGGCGGGGGTGTTGCCCGGAGTGTCGAGCGTCCCCGTGTCGTGGGCGAACTGGACGATCGAGGTGAGCCATTGGGCCTTGGACTGGACGATCTGCAGCCGGCCGTTTTCGAGGGCGCTTTGGGCGGCGAGCAGATCGAGGATGCTCCCCACGCCTTGTTTGTAGCCGGCGAGCGAGACCTGATAGGACTGCTGGGCGGCGTCATAGAGGTCCTGGGCGGTCGTGATGCTCTGGGCCGCCGTTCGGACGTTGTAATAGCTCGTCCAGACCTGAAGGACGACGTCCTGCTCGACTTTCTTCATCTGGGCCTTGGCATTCTCCGCGTCCGACTGGGCCTGGAGCACCTGGTAGGAATTGGTGAATCCCCGGAAGAGCGGGATGTCCAGGAGCACCGCGGCGCTGAGCGAATTGCTTTGGGCCGGCGTGCTGTAATACACGCGGCCGAGGCTGCCGTTGAAGACGAGAGTCGGGAGGCCGTCGGAACGCACGGTATTCACGTGAGCCTCGGCCCGGAGGGCGAGCGCCCGGGCGGCCGCGAGGTCGGGCCGTTTCGACTGCGCTTCGGCGATGTAATTTTCGATCGCCCCCGACGCCTGGTCGAGGGGCAGAGAGGCCGCCAGTTCGTCCGCGACCTCGAAGGACGTGTTCGCCGGCAGGCCGACCGCGCTGGCCAAGGCCCCCTTGAGAGCCTGGAGCAGGCCCTGCGTCGAAACCAGGTTCAGTCGGACGCGGGAGTAAGCCGTCTTGGCCTGCAGGGTGTCGGCCAGGGTCGCGACCCCCGCGGCGTGGCGGGCGTTGGCCGCTTCCAGGTTCTTCTCGGCCTCCTTCAAGCTGGCGTCCTGCGCCTGGAGAAGGGCCTTGGCCGCGAGGTATTGATAGTAGTTCTGTTCGATCTGGAGGATGACGTTTTGGATGGCCGTGTTCTGCGTCCAGTTGGCCGCGGCCAGCGCCTGGCGGGCCTCCTCGTTGAGGCCTCCCCGCCCGCCGAAATCGAACAGGAGCCAGGTGAGGCCGGCCGTGGGAGTCAGGCTGCTGTAGTCGAAGACGAACCGGCCGCCGACCGCCGAACCGCTCGTCTTGGCCGCGTTCACGTCCACCGTGAGCTTGGGAAAGTAGGCTCCGCGAACGGCGCCCAGGGCCGCGGCCGCGGATCGGGCCGCTCCCCAGGCGATCCGGGTCTGCATGTTGTTGCCAAGCCCCAGGTCGACGAGGTCGCTCAGGGTCCAGTGCTCGCGCGTGGCGTCGAGCCGGGCCGGAATCGAGACCGCCGGGGCTGCGACCGCCGGCGGCAGCGCGTCGGGCGGCGGAGTCCAGGCCGTTTGAGGAGAGGGCGCCGTGCGCGCCGCAAGGTTCTCCATGCGCACGCAGCCGGCGAATAGAAGCGGAAGCAGCAATATCGCCCAGAACTTCCCGGGACGCCCGTCGCGGATGGGCCGGGACGGCGGAAGATGGAAACCAAGGATTCCAAAAATTCGCATCTTGAACCTCTCCTTGCGAAAAACGCCTGCGAAATAGAGAATTCTATTCGCCTGCGAACAAAATGGCAATCCGGCAGATCGCCGACGGGCGCGAACCCGCCGTTGACGCCGTTTCCCGGCTCGGATATATTGGTCCCTCTCGGAACGGAGGCGACACGTGATCGGAGCGAATCCCTTTCTCGGCGTGGTCTTCCATTGGCTGGGCGGCCTGGCCTCGGGCAGTTTCTACGTCCCGTACCGCGGCGTCAAGAAGTGGGCCTGGGAAGTATACTGGCTGGTCGGCGGCTTCTTCAGCTGGATCATCGCCCCCTGGGTCCTGGCCTCGGTCCAGACCCGCGACCTTCTGGCCGTCCTTCAGGCGGCCCCCGCCGGGAGCCTGATCAAGGCGTACATCTTCGGCGCCCTGTGGGGCATCGGCGGCCTGACCTTCGGCCTGACCATGCGCTACCTCGGCATGTCGCTCGGCATGGGCGTCGCCCTGGGCTACTGCGCGGTCATCGGGACGCTCGTCCCGCCGATCTTCCACGGCGAATTCGGGAGCAAGGTCCTCGGCACGACCTCGGGGGTCGTCATCCTGATCGGGATCGTCGTCTGCGTCCTGGGCATCGCCATCGCCGGCCTCGCCGGCATGTCCAAGGAGCGGGAGATGACCGAGGAGCAGAAGAAGGCCTCGATCAAGGAATTCAATTTCGGGAAAGGGATCCTCGTCGCCACGTTCTCGGGCGTCTTCAGCGCCTGCTTCGCCTTCGGCCTCGACGCGGCCGAGCCGATCGCCCGGCTCTCGGCCGAGCACGGCACATCGGCGCTCTGGGTGGGACTGCCCAAGCTCTGCGTCGTGCTCCTCGGCGGGTTCACCACGAATTTCATCTGGTGCCTCATCCTCAACGTCAAGAACAAGACGGGGTACCAGTATTTCAAGCCCCGCCTCCGGCAGGCGCCGGAGGTGCGCGTGCCGATGCTCGGCAACTACCTCTTCAGCGCCCTGGCCGGCGTCACCTGGTACCTGCAGTTCTTCTTCTACACGATGGGCGAGACGCAGATGGGCCAATATAAGTTCTCGAGCTGGACGATCCACATGGCGAGCATCATCCTCTTCAGCTCGCTCTGGGGCATCGCCCTCAAGGAATGGAAGGGCGCGAGCGGGCTGACCAAGACGCTCCTCGCCGTCGGGCTCGGAACGCTCGTCTACTCGACCCTCATCATCGGCTACGGCAATTACCTGGCGACGATTGTCGCCGGCCGCTGAGGAGGAACGGCATATGCTCCCACGAGAAACCCTGACCCCGCGCGAGCGGATGCTGAAGGCCCTCAATCACGAGGTCCCCGACCGGGTGCCGATCGACCTCGGCGGCAACCAGAGCGGCATCCACAAGAACGCTTATCTCGCCCTCGCCCGCCGGCTCAACCTTCCCGAGGACGCGCCGATCATGGACGCCGTCCAGCAGCTCGCCCGGCCGAGCGAGGCCGTGCTCGAGCGCTTCCACGTCGATACGCGCTATGTCGCCGCCGGGCCCGCGGCCTCGTGGAAGGGCGGGATCGTCCAGGCCGAGCGGGACGGACGACCCGGTTGTCGCGGACGGCTCTGGCACGACCTCACCGACGAGTGGGGCGTGCGCTGGTCCATGCCCGACGACCAGGCGCTCTACATGGACATCACCCATCACCCGCTCGCCGGCGCCTCGATCGAGGACCTCGCGGATTATCCCTGGCCCAAGGGCGACGATCCGAGCCGGTTCGCCGGACTGCGCGAGCGGGCCCTGGAGATCCGGAAAAACACTCCCTACGCCGTGGTCAGCGGGATTTCGGGCGTCATTTACGAGACGTGCTGGTATCTGCGCGGCCTCGAGCAGTGGTTCATCGACCTGAAGACCGATCCGGCCTTCTGCGCGGCGCTGCTCGACAAAACGCTCCGGTTCTGGCTGGACTGGTTCCGGCTGTTCCTCAAAGAGGCCGGGGATGTCGTGGACGTGATCATGATCGGCGACGACCTCGGCGGCCAGAGCGGGCCGCTCTTCGACCCGGCGATCTACCGGGACCTGGTCAAGCCGCGCCACGAGCGCCTCGTCTGGCACATTCGGGAGGGGACGAAAGCCAAGATCTGGTATCACACCTGCGGTTCGTGCCTGGCGTTCATCCCGGACCTGATCGACAACGGCATCCACATCCTCAACCCCGTCCAGACGACCGCCCGCGGGATGGAGCCCTCGGAATTGAAGCGCCGCTTCGGGCACGATCTCGTTTTCTGGGGCGGCGGCTGCGACTCGCAGCGCGTCCTGCCGCGCGGGACGCCGGCCGAGGTCGCGGAGAACGTCCGCGGGAACCTGGCCGCCTTCATGCCGGGCGGGGGCTACGTGTTCGCCAACGTGCACAACATCCAGGGCGACGTGCCGCCGGAGAACATCGAGGCCTTATTCGACGCGGCCTACGAATACGGGTTTTATGATTGAGTTCTGCGTGAGGAAGCGACGGCTTTATCGCTCGCCGGACTCATGCCTCGAGACGCGACAGCCAATCCGCGGCCCGCGAAACGCTGATACCCTGGCGATGGGTTTCTCTCCTGGGCCGGGCGACGAGCTGGACGGCACTCACCCCGGACGAGCGTCCTTTGAAATACGCGAGATGGGGCGAAGGAGTATCGTCCCCGAGTTTGGCCTCGACCAAGAGCGATAGCTCGCCGTTTTCCGACAGCGCGAAATCGATCTCCCGACCGTCCTTCGTTCGAAGGTAATGCAATTCGACCTCTTTGCCCTTCACGTCGCGTAGATAGTGGACGTGCTTCAATAGCGCCTGGGCGCATGAATTTTCGAAGCGGCAGCCTTCGTCGCCCTTCACGAAACCGGTATCGTAGAAATAGACCTTGGGCTCTCTGAGGATAGACCGCGCAATCCGGCGATGGAACGGACGGATGAGAAAAATGATATAGAGGCTTTCGAGGATTCCGACATATTTTTTGGCCGTATTCGGTGCGATCTGAAGGTCCTCTCCCAAGGACGTGTAGGAGAGAGGAGATCCGGTCCGGCTTCGGAGCATCTCCAAGAGCAGGCGCATTTCGCGGATTTCATGCAGCCGGGCGATGTCGAAGATGTCCTCGCGAACGATGTCGGTATAGTATTGTCCGCGCCATCGACCCGCCTCCTCCTCGGAACCCGAGAGGAACGGCTCGGGGAATCCGCCGAACCGAATGATCTTCTCGAGAGCCTCCTCGGGGGCCAGGGTGCCGGAAAGCTCCTTGACCGACAAGGGATGGAGACGAAGATGGAAATAGCGGCCGGCGAGCGATTCGCCCGTCTGGCGAAACGTCTCGAGGCGCGCGCTTCCCGTAACGAGAACGGCTTGAGCGCCCGGCCGCGTATCGAAGACGCCTTTGAGGTACGACTTCCAGCCTTTGATTTTGTGGATTTCATCGAAAACAAGGAGGTCCGCGTCGAGCGGCCAACTACGTTCGAGGATGACCGCCCTGTCCTCCGGCGCATCGGCATTGAGATACTGAGGCCTTTTGAACTCGGCCAGGATTTGCTTGGCGAGAAATGTCTTTCCAACCTGCCGCGGTCCCGTGATCATGACCATTTTTTTTCGCAGGTCCTTGAGAATCTGATCGTGGAGATAGCGGCGCATAAAGACTAATTAGCACGATATTGCGAAAAAGTCAAGACTATTCCGCAATATCGTGCGATTTAAGACCGTTCAGAATTCCGGCGCGAGCCAGGGACCTCCCCCATTGTCATAAGCATATGGGCATCTATCATATTTTCTTTAAGTTCCTTTAAACTTTTGCCTTGAGTCATGATTTCTGGATGTTCGAGCAATTTGCCTACCCAGAACTTTTCGCCTTTCCAGTAGATCATTTTCATCTTCAATTTTGCTTCCATGGTATTGTCTCTCCCAGGCTCCAATCTATAGAATCATGATATCACATGAGCGCGGAACTTCTTGTTTTCTTTTCTCGGTTTCGCTTAATGAAGCCCCTGCCATCCCGGCGGCTTGACCCCGGCCGCGTTCTCCCCTATCATGATCTTTCTCCGAGCTTGAAGGGCTACAGCTCCGGCCAGGCCTTCAAGCCGATACGGTGAAGCGGGAAACGGCTTCGCCCCTCGTGCGGAAAGGAGACCTGTCGGCGAAACGTCCCCGCGCTCTCCTCTCCCGCCGGAGGATTTTGGAAAGGAAACAAGTATGCCCCCGGCCAAGCCGCGCATGATTTCGGTCGAAGACGCACAGGCAGTCATCCGCAAAACGAAGGTCGCGCCCCGCGCCGAGCGGACGCCCCTGCCCAAAGCCCTCGGCCGCGTCCTGGCCCAGGATCTCGTCTCCCGGATCGCCATGCCGCCCTTCGACAAGTCGGCCATGGACGGCTTCGCGGTCAATTCCCGCGACGCGTCCAAATCGTTCCGCATCGTCGAAATGATCCCCGCCGGGGCCGTGCCGTCGAAGGCCGTCCGGAAGGGGGAATGCGCCAAGATCATGACCGGCGGCATGCTGCCCCGCGGCGCGGACCGCGTGGTCCGGCGGGAGCTCGCCGTCGAGGACGGCGGCCGCGTGCGCTTCACCGGCCGCGACGACGGCCAGAACATCTGCTTCAAAGGCGAGGATGTCAAACCGGGCGACGTCGTCCTCCGGAAAGGCGCCCTCCTCCGTCCCCAGGAGATCGGCATCCTGGCCTCGATGGGAGCGGCCGAAGTCGACGTCTTCGAGCGGCCGGCGGTCGGCGTCATCGCCACCGGATCGGAAATCGTCGCGCCGGGAAGACCGCTCCTCCCGGGCCGCATCCACGACAGCAACTCCTTTTCCCTGGCAGCCCAGGTGGAAAGCTGCGGAGCCGTGGTCAAGGTGCGCCGTCGGGCGGCCGATACGCCGAAGGATATCCGCCGGGCCGTAGCGTCCGCCTTGGAAACGTGCCGGCTGGTCCTGGTCTCGGGCGGCGTCTCGGCGGGCGACCTCGACTACGTTCCCGGCGTCCTGCGCGACCTCGGCGTCGGGATCAGCTTCGAACAGATCTCCGTTCAGCCGGGGAAGCCGACCGTCTTCGGAACGCGCGGCGGGACGGTCGTCTTCGGCGTACCCGGCAACCCCGTCTCCACATTCGTCATCTTCGAGGTCTTTGTCAAGCCGATCCTCTTCCGGATGATGGGCCACGAATACCAGCCCCTGACCGTGTCGGGGACTCTGACCCGGCCCCTCCTCCGCCGTCGGACCGAGCGGGCGGCGTTCGTCCCGGTCCGCGTTGCCGGAGACCGGGTCGAACGGCCCGAATACCACGGGTCGGCCCACATCCAGGCGCTCGGCGGGGCCAACGGCCTGGTCTACATCCCCGCAGGGAGCGAGGGACATCCCGAAGGGAGCCGGGTGGATGTTCGACTCTTATAACCGGGAGATCACCTATCTCCGCATCTCGGTCACCGATCTCTGCAACCTGCGCTGCACCTACTGCATGCCCGCCGAGGGCGTGGCGCTCCGGCCCCGGAGCGAATTCCTGAGCTACGAAGCCGTCGTTGAGATCGCGCGGGAAGCGGCCCGGCTCGGGATCGCCAAGATCCGGCTGACCGGCGGAGAGCCGCTCGTCAAGAAGGACATCGACGTCCTGGTCCGTGGCCTGAAATCGCTCCCCGGCGTCCGGGAAGTCGCCCTCACGACCAACGGCACGCTCCTCGCGCCGCTCGCCGTCCGGCTCAAAGCGGCCGGCCTCGACCGGATCAACATCTCGCTCGACACGCTCGATGCGGCGAAGTATCGGAACATCACGCGCGGCGGCGACATCCGGGCCGCGCTCCGGGGCATCGACGCCGCCCTCGCCGCCGGGTTCGCGAACACGAAGATCAACATGGTCCTCATTCCCGGCGTCAACGACGGCGACATCGATGAGATGGCCGCCTTCTGCCGGGGAAAAGGCCTCGCCCTCCAGCGAATCCACCACTACTCCCTGCGCGAGCGCGGGGACGGGAGCGATCCCCTGGAGGCCGAGCGGCCGTACGCCTGCGCGCGCTGCAACCGCATCCGCCTTACGGCGGATGGAAGACTGAAGCCCTGCCTCTTTTCCGATGCCGAGGTCCCGGTCGACCTCGCGGACATCGCCGCGAGCCTCGCAAGAGCGATCCGCGAGAAGCCCGCGCGCGGCCGGAGCTGCACGGTCCGCGGCAACTGGCAGATAGGAGGATGACATGGAGCTCACCCACATCGGTCCCGACGGAGAAGCCAAAATGGTGAACGTGGGCGGCAAGCCCATGAGCCTCCGAACCGCCCGGGCCGCGGGCCGGATCCGCCTCCAGCCCGAAACCCTGGCCTTAATCAGGGCCAATCAGATTCAGAAAGGGGATGTGCTGGCCGCGGCCCGGATCGCGGGGATCGCCGGCGCCAAGCGGACGTCGGACCTGATCCCGCTCTGCCATAACATTCCCATCGACGTCGTCGACGTCCGCTTCGACTTCGAGCCCGACGGCATCGCGATCGAAGCCCGGGCGGCCTGCGAGGCCCGGACGGGGATCGAAATGGAGGCGTTGACCGCGGTCGCCGTCGCCGCGCTCACCATCTACGACATGTGCAAGGCCGTGGACAAGACCATGGTCATCGAAGGCATCCGGCTCGTGGAGAAGACGAAAGATGCAATTCCGCGTTGAGGCCGTCTGTGTCTCCCTGAAGAAAGGGACGCCGAAAGCCGCCGTCGAGGAGATCATGCTCATCGAGGACGCCGGGGTCGACGGGGACGCCCATGCCGGCGGCGGCCGCCGCCAGGTCTCGTTCCTGGCGGGGGAGGACGTCGACGGCCTGCGGGCGGAAGGATTGACTCTCGCGGCCGGCGCGTTCGGCGAGAACATCGTGACCCAAGGGATCGATTGGACGCGGGCCGCCGTCGGCGGCCGGATCGAGGTCGGCGGGGCCGAGCTCGAGATCACCCAGATCGGCAAGGAATGCCACACGCCGTGCGCCATCTACCGGGCAGCCGGCCGGTGCATCATGCCCGACCGGGGCATTTTTGCCCGGGTCGTCAAAGGAGGGACTATCCATGCTGGCCATCGCGGTCATTACCATTTCGGACCGGGCATATAAAAAAGAATACGAAGACCTCTCGGGCCCCGCGGTCCGCGACATCTTCCTCGCCGGCCTCGAAGCCGAGGTCAGTCTGACCGTCGTCCCCGACGAGAAGGAGGCGATCATGCGGGCGATCCTCCACCATGCCGGAAAAGACTACATCGTCACCACGGGCGGAACGGGCCTCTCGCCGCGCGACGTCACACCCGAGGCGACCCGCGAGGTCTGCGGCCGCGAAATTCCGGGGATCGGCGAATGGCTGCGACGCGAATCCTTCCGGGAAACGCCCCATGCCGTGCTGTCGCGCGGCGTCTGCGGCCAGATGGGCAACACCATCGTCATCAACCTGCCGGGGTCGGTCCAGGGCGCGTCGTTCTGCGCGCGGCTCCTCGTCCCGATCCTGGAGCACGGCAAGCTGATGGTGCTCGGTGGGAAACACTGAGGTGTCATTGCGGGGAGCCTTGCGACGAAGCAATCCCCTCTTGCCGCCGGGGGATTGCCGCGCCGCCTACGGCGGCTCGCAATGACAGCCTACCTGCTCATTCCTCGGGAAAGAGCAGCACGGCCGACGCCTTGAAGGTCAGGACGATCTCGTCGCCCGTCCGGATCCCCATCTCCCGAAGCGACGTACGGGTGATGGTCGCGCGCAGAGTGAGATCGCCGCACGCAACCTGAAGGACGACGACCATCCCCAGGTCGTCGACGAACGTCACCTTGCCCGAAAAATGGTTCCGGGCCGACGACGTGATCGGATCGCGGGAGACGAGGATGTCCTCCGGCCGGATAATGGCCGCCACCGGCCCTTCGTCCAGGCCGGACGCCACCTGGATGCGGGCCGGGCCGATCTCAAGGAAGCTTTCCCCGTCCGCCCGGACGAGGCGGCCGTGGAAGACGTTCGTGATCGAAGAGAATTGGGCCACATCCAGGGTTGCGGGATTTTCCAGGACCTGGAAGGCCGTCCCCTGTTGGACGATTTCTCCGGCCTTGAGGAAAAAGACCTGAGCGCCGAAGAGGCGGGCTTGGAGAAGGTTGTGGGTCGTGAGGACGACCGTCTTGCCCGCGGCGGCCATCTTGCGGAGCCGGTCCTCGATGGTGCGCGCAGACACGGGGTCGAGGTTGGACGTGGGCTCGTCGGCGAAAAGCACTTCGGGCTCGAGGACCATCGCCCGGGCCAGCTGGAGCCGCTGCTTCTCTCCGCCCGACAAGAGCCGGACGTCGAGGTCTTTTTTCGAGGCGAGGCCGAGCGCGGCGAGCTCCCGGTCGATCCGGTCCTCCGCGGCGGGGAGCTTCCGCAGCTTGAGGGCGTAGCGCATGTTGGCGATCACCGGGCCGTTCAGGAGGAGAGGGTGCTGGAAGACGAACCCCAGCCGGCGGCGCAACGCGGTCCTCTCCGCGCCGGAGAAGCGCGAAGCCGGACGGCCGTCATAAAGGACCTCGCCCGCGTTCGGTTTGTCGAGGAGGGCCAGAATCCGGAGCAGGGTGGTCTTGCCCGCGCCGTTGGGCCCGAGGACGACGAACGCGCCGCCGCCGCGGACGGCGAGCGAGACGCCCCGCAGGATCGGATGCTTCCCGCTTTTCCGGTACACGCCGCGCGCTTCGATCCGCATCACTTCCCCTGACACATCTGCAGGAAGACGTTCACCACGAGGGCCACGAGGAGGAGGACGATACCCAGGGCGAGCCCGATCTCGAAATTGCCCTTCATCGTCTCGAGCGAAATCGCGGTCGTCATGACCCGGGTCGCTCCCTTGATGTTGCCGCCGACCATGAGGGTCATGCCGGTTTCGCCGACGACGCGCGAGAACCCGGTGATCATGGCCGCGATGAAGGCGAAGCGGCCCTGGCGGAGGATCGTCCCCAGCATCCGGCCGCGGGAAGCCCCCAGGGAATACGCCAGGTCGCGGCCCTCCCTGGCCGGCCCCTGAAAGGCGGCCAGGGTGAGGGCGGTGACGAGCGGGAGGGCGAGGAGCGCCTGGGCCAGGATCATCGCCCCGGGCGTGAACAGCAGTCCGAGGAAGCCGAACAGGCCGCGGCGGCTGACGAGGATGTAGACGACCAGGCCGATGAGCACGGCCGGCACGGAGAGGGCGGTCTGGACGAGACTGACGAGGACCCGCCGCCCCCGGAATTCGGCAAGCGAGAGCCACAATCCGAACGGCACGCCGACCGCGGCGGCGAGGGCCGTGGCCGCTCCTGAAACGAGGAGCGACAGGCCGACGATCTCCAGCACCTCGCCGCTCGGCGGGACGAGGAGGCGGAGCGCCTGCTTCAGCCCCTCCAGGAAATAGCCCATCGGATCACCTCACGACATCGGGGAAAAACAGCGGCCCGCCGAACCGGTCTTTGCCGAAATCCCGGATGACGGCCTGCCCCTCGGCGCTCCGGATGAAATCTGCGAACTGCGTCGCCAGCCGGTGATTCAAACCGGGGAATTTGGCCGGCGAGATGACGATCACGGAATAGGGATTGACGAGGTCCGAATCGCCCTCGACCAGGACGTCCAGGGCGTCGATCTCCTTTTTGTGCGACAGCCAGGTGGCCCGGTCGGCGAGCGTGTATCCGCTCTTCTCGTTGGCGATCCGGAGCGTGGCCTCCATGCCGGACCCGCTCTCGACGTATCGGCCCTGGACGGGTTTCGTTCCGGCCGCCGCCCAGAGCCGAAGCTCCTTCTTATGCGTCCCGGAATCGTCGCCCCGGGAGACGAACGAAACCGCCCCGGCCGCGATCTTCCGAAACGCGTCCACGGCTTTCAGGCCGCGGATGACGGCCGGGTCGGACTTCGGCCCGACCACAAAAAAGTCGTTGTGCATGACGTCGAGCCGCCGGACGCCGAATCCGTCGGCCACGAACTTGTCCTCGGACTCGCGGTCGTGGACGAGCAGCACGTCGGCGTTGCCGTCCCGGCCGAGGCGCATCGCCTGGCCCGTGCCGACGGCGATCACTTTGACCCGGCAGTTGAACTTCTTCTCGAAAACGGGGATGAAGACGTCGAAGAAGCCGGAGTCGAAGGTGGACGTCGTCGAGGCGAGGGTCAGCGTGTCAAGTTTCGGGGCGCAGGCGGGCGCAAGGGCCCCACTCAGCAGGAGCGCGACCGCGATCATCGCCAATCTCAATTTGCCGGACGACATGCGGATCTCCTTTCCTTGCCGGGATGCGATGATATCCCATCAAAAAGAGTGGCGTCAATCGCCGTAGGCAAAAGGGGCGCGCGGCGCGAGCCCCGGTCGCTCGAAGCGGCGGGGACCCGCCGGCGGATGTAAAGTATTTCCGAAGACGCGCAAAACACCTTTTTTTAGTGATATCACCTCCCCTTCCCCTCCTATAACTAGGAGGGGCCCCGAAACAGGTACGCGTCTTCGGGGCAGGAAGCGAGAGCGACTGGGGCGGGAGCCGCGCCAGCCCTTTCTTATAAAAAAGCGATAGACACACCGGATTGAAGTTGTTAGATTAGGAAAAACGAAGGATCTGACCGCATGGACAATCAAGATGGCATCGCCGATCTGAGCATCGCCACCATCCGCACCCTGGCCATGGACGCTGTCCAGGCGGCCAATTCGGGCCATCCCGGCGCGCCGATGGGCCTGGCCCCGGTCGCCTACACGATCTGGCAGGACATCCTGCGCTTCGACCCCGCCGATCCGCTCTGGCCGAACCGCGACCGGTTCGTCCTCTCGGCCGGCCACGCGTCCATGCTGCTCTACGCCCTCCTCCACCTCGCCGGGGTGAAGGCGGCCGACTCGTCGTACGACACGATCGGCGGTCCGGCGGTCTCGCTCGACGAGATCAAGCACTTCCGCCAGCTCGGGAGCCGGACGCCCGGGCATCCCGAATACCATCGGACCTCGGGCGTCGAGACGACGACCGGGCCTCTCGGCCAGGGATTCGCCAACAGCGTCGGGATGGCCGTCGCCGGGCGCTGGCAGGCCGCGCATTTCAACCGGCCGGGCTTCGAGCTGTTCAATTACCGCGTTTACGCCGTCGGCGGGGACGGGTGCATGATGGAGGGCATCTCGAGCGAGGCCGCCTCGCTCGCCGGCCACCTAAAGCTCGCGAACCTGTGCTGGATTTACGACAGCAACCGGATCACGATCGAGGGCAAGACCAACCTCGCCTTCAGCGAGGACGTGGGGGCGCGGTTCGCGGCCTACGGCTGGAACGTCCTCCGGGTGGCGGACGCCAACGACCGGGCTCGGACGGCCGAGGCCCTCCGGGCTTTTCAGGAGATGTCCGACCGACCGACGCTGATCATCGTCGAAAGCCATATCGCCTTCGGCGCCCCGCACAAGCAGGACTCCGAATCCGCCCACGGCGAGCCGCTGGGCGAGGAGGAGATCAGGCTGACGAAGCGGAACTACGGCTGGCCCGAGGACGCCAAGTTCGCCGTGCCCGACGAGGTCACCGCCCACTTCGCCGCGGGGATCGGAAGCCGGGGGCGCGCCCTCCGGACGGCCTGGCGCTCGGAATTCGACCGCTATGGGGAGCACTTCCCCGAGCTCGCCGACCAAATCATCCGGATGCAGAACCGGCGGCTTCCCGACGGCTGGGACAAGGACCTGCCCGTGTTCCCGCCGGACGAGAAAGGCCAGGCGACCCGCGTCAGCTCAGGGACCGTCCTCAACACCATCGCCAAGAACGTCCCCTGGCTCATGGGCGGCTCGGCGGACCTGGCCCCCTCAACGAAGACGCGCCTCACCTTCGCCGGCGCGGGCGATTTCGAGGCCGGAAGTCCCGGCGGCCGCAATTTCCATTTCGGCGTCCGGGAGCACGCCATGACGGCCATCCTCAACGGCCTCTCCCTTTCGAAGATCCGGCCCTACGGCTCAGGCTTTCTGATCTTCAGCGACTACGCCCGGCCCGCCATCCGCCTCGGAGCGCTGATGGAGCTGCCGGTGATCCTTATCTTCACCCACGATTCGATCGGGGTGGGCGAGGACGGCCCCACCCACCAGCCCGTCGAGCAGATCGCGACGCTCCGGGCCATTCCCGGCCTCGTCGTCCTCCGCCCGGCCGACGCCAACGAAGTGGTCGAGGCTTGGCGGGTCATCATGCCCTTCCGCCACCGGCCGGCGGCCCTCATCCTGAGCCGCCAGAACCTGCCCACCCTCGACCGGACGAAATACGCTCCGGCCGCGGGCTTGGCCAAGGGCGCTTACGTCCTGGCCGACCCGCCGGAGGGCGCGCCGGACGTCATCCTGATCGGAACGGGGAGCGAGGTGGCGCTCTGCCTCAAGGCCTTCCAAAAGCTTGCCGAGGAGAGCATCCGGGCCCGGGTGGTCAGCATGCCGTCGTGGGAGCTGTTCGAGAAGCAGGACCCGGACTACAAGGATTCCGTCCTCCCGCCGCGCATCGCCGCCCGGGTCTCGGTCGAGCAGGGCGTGACGCTCGGCTGGGACCGCTACGTCGGCCCGGCCGGACGGGCCATCGGCATGGCGACGTTCGGCGCGTCCGCCCCCTTCCAGGACTTGCAAAAGAAATTCGGGTTCACGGTCGAGAACGTCGTCGCCGCCGCCAAGGACGTCCTGAAATCGGCCGGCCGCTGACGGGAGAAGCCCCATGAGCCCGTTCCTGGGACCGCAAAAGCTGAACCGCTCCAACCGGCCGGACGAATTCCGGCTCGGCCCCTTCCAGGACAATTTCGAGAAGCGGCTGGCCGCATGGGACGAGATCCAATTTTCGCGGCGGCTCCATGCCGGAAATCCGACGCTTTGGGTCTCCGGACCGGCGCCGGATATCAGGGAGCGCCTGGGATGGCTCGACCTCCCGGAGACCATGCGCGCCCGGCTCGACGAGTTCCGCGCCTTCGGCGAGCAAATCCGAGCCGAGCGCTTTGCCCACGTCGTCCTGCTGGGCATGGGCGGCTCGAGTCTCGCTCCCGAGCTCTATCAGAAGACGTTCGGCAACGCCTCCGGCTTCCCGGAGCTGATCGTCCTCGACAGCACGCACCCGGCCGCGGTCGCCGCGGTCGAAAAAGCCGTCGATCTGTCGCGGACGCTGTTCGTGGTCTCGAGCAAGTCCGGGACCACGATCGAACCGCTGTCGTTTTTCCGCTATTTCTGGGCGCGGGTCCGAAGCGTCGAGGACCGGCCCGGCCGGCATTTCGTCGCGATTTCCGACCCCAGCACACCGCTTCAAACCCTGGCCCGGGACATGAAGTTCCGCCGCGCTTTCGCCGCTTTTCCCGACGTGGGCGGGCGCTACTCGGCCCTGACAGACTTCGGCCTCCTCCCGGCGGCCCTCATCGGCGCGGATATCCGCACTCTCCTCGCCCGGGCCCGCCTCTCCGCCGAAAACGACGGCCCGGGCGTTCCCGCCGACCGGGCGCCCGGACTCCGGCTCGGCGCGGCCCTCGGCGAGTTCGCTCTGGCCGGCCTCGACAAGCTGACGATCCGGACCTCGCCCCGGCTCCGGAGCTTCCCCGACTGGCTCGAGCAGCTGATCGCCGAGAGCACGGGCAAGGACGGAAAGGGCATCGTCCCGATCGCGGGCGAGCCGGCCGGGCCCGCCGGCCGGTACGGGCAGGACCGCGTCTTCGTCGTCCTGACGCTCGAGGGGGACGCCGACCGGGGGCTCGAAAAGGACGTCCTCACGCTCGAGAAGGATGGCCGCCCGCTCATCCGCATCCATCTCGAGGACGCTCCGGCGCTGGGGCGGGAGATCTACCGCTGGGAAATCGCCACGGCCGCGGCCGGGTCGGTTCTCGGCGTGCATCCCTTTAACCAGCCTGACGTCGAGCTGGCCAAGGAGCTGGCCCGGAAGGCGATGGCCGAAGGGTCGGGAAGCGGTTCCGACGGCGCGGCCGGCGACGGCGTTAAAGCCGAAAGCGCCGCGGCGCTGCGCCCCGCCCTGGACGCCTGGCTCGCGTCGGCCCGACCGCGGGATTACGTCTCTCTCCAAGCCTATCTCGCGCCGGGCGGGGGGACAGGACCGGCCCTCCAGGAGATCCGCCACACCCTGCTCAAGAAGACCGGCCTGGCCACGACCCTCGGCTTCGGCCCCCGGTTCCTGCATTCCACGGGTCAGCTTCACAAGGGCGGCCCGGACGAGGCCCTGGTCCTGCAGCTCGTCGACCGGCCCGAGGACGATATTTCCGTGCCGGAAACCGCCACCACTTTCGGCGGGCTCATCCGCGCCCAGGCGACGGGAGACTTCCTCGCCTTGAAGCGGCGCGGCAGGCGCGTCCTGCGGGTCGATCTCGGCCGCGACGTCCCGGGCGGGCTCCGCAAGCTCGGCCAGGCCCTCGGGGCCTGAGCCGGTCCGACCTCCGTTTTTTTTCGTTGAAAAAGCGCCGGTCCGATATTACAATACCCGTCCTTCTCGGATTTTTAGGGCCTTTTCCCGAATCCCGGAATCGCGAAGATGAAGAAGACCGCCCTTTTCATTTTGATCGGATGGGCCGTCCTGCCCTGCCTCGGAGGCGCGGCCGAGGTGAAGGCCGTTCGCATCGCCGAGGGGCCCAAGATCGACGGCACGCTGTCCGACCCCGCCTGGGCATCGGCCGTCCCGTTCACCGAGTTCCGCATGTTCGAGCCGACGGCGGGCGGCGCGCCGACGGAAAAGACCGAGCTCCGGGTCCTCTACGACGAGGCTAACCTCTACATCGGCCTCCGCTGCTTCGACGCCGAGCCCGGCCGGATCGCGGCCAACACGATGGCCCACGACGGCGGCGGCTCCTCGCAGAGCATGATGTATCACGGCTCGCAGCAGGGGCCGAGCGACGACCTCATCCGAGTCCTGATCGATCCCTTCCAGGACAAGCGGACCGCCTACATCTTCTATATCAATCCGCTGGGCGCCCGGAGCGAGGGCCTGGCCTTCGCCGGCAGCGCCAGCCTCAACTGGGACGGGATCTGGGAGGCGAAAAGCCGCATCCTCGACGACGGCTGGACCGCCGAGATCCGGATCCCGTTCAAGACGATCTCGTTCAATCCCGGCCTCGCCGCCTGGGGCATCAACGTCGAGCGGGTCATCGCCCGCAAGCAGGAGACCATCCGGCTCTCCGGGACGAACCGCGACAGCAATTTCAACAACCCGATGGAGGCGGCCAGCCTCGAGGGCATCGCTGGGATCAAGCAGGGCCTGGGGATCACTTTTCGGCCCTACGGCCTGGCCGGGGTCACGAACAATCCGGCGGAGGGGGTGGCCCGCCAGGGCAAGCTCGACGGCGGGTTCGACATCTACAAGAGCTTCACTCCGAGCCTCGTCGGCGCGGTCAGCTTCAACATGGACTTCGCCGAGACCGAGGTCGACGAGCGGCGGATCAACCTGACCCGCTTCCCGATCAATTTCCCCGAAAAACGGATGTTCTTCCTCGAAGGGTCCGAGATCTTCAGCTTCAGCTCGAGCGTCAGCTTCGTGCCCTTCATCAGCCGCAAGATCGGGCTTTACGAGGGGAACCAGATCCCGGTCGTCTTCGGCTCCAAGCTTTACGGCCGCATCGGCGACACGAACGTCGCCGCCCTCGACGTCCAGACGGGGGCGTTCGAAGGAAAGCCGGGCGGCAACCTCCTCGCGGCGCGCGTCGTCCAGAACATCTTCGCCCAGAGCAAAGTAGGGCTCATCTTCACCAACGGCTCGCCGACCGGGGAGCGCAATTCGCTCGCCGGGGCGGACTTCAACTTCTCCTCGTCCAAGTTCCTGGGCAACAAGAACATCATGCTCGCCGCCTGGGCGGCCTACAACTGGAACGAGAAGACCGAGGGCCGCCACCACGGCTTCGGATTCCGGGCGGATTACCCCAACGACCTGTGGAACGTCCAGTCGACTTACGCCTATTACGGCGAGTCGCTCGACCCAGGCCTGGGATACATGATGCGGAAGGGCATCCAGACGGGCTATGTCCGGGTCGCCTTCCAGCCCCGTCCGGAAGGCGGCTGGCTCGACCCGCTCGTCCGCCAGTTCTACTTCCAGGCGAGTGCCGACTATTACTGGGACCTGGCCGGCAACCTCGAGACGAGCGAAATCCAGCTCTCCCCGCTTAGCTTCAAGACCGAGAGCGGGGAGCGCCTCGCCTTCGAGATTTCCCTCAAGCGCGACGTCCTGCCCTACGATTTCGAGGTGTCGCGCCGCGTCGTCCTGGCCGCCAGACCCTACGACTGGACGAGCTATTCCGTCTCGCTCAACACCGCGACCCACCGGCCGGCCGTCTTGGATCTGAGCTACAACTTCGGGCAGTTCTATTCCGGCAACCTGGACGAATGGAGCGTCGGATTGGCGTTCAAGCTCAGTGGAACGGCCAACCTCTCGTTCAACGCCGACCTCGTCCGCGGGCGGCTCCCCGAAGGCCGGTTCAGCGAAAACGTCTACCAGGTCAAGGCCGACATTTTCCTCTCCCCCGACCTGGGCCTCATGAACTACATCCAGTACGACGACATCTCCCGCCAGCTGGGCTGGAGCTCGCGCCTGCGCTGGCAGATCTCGCCCGGCAACGAGATCTTCCTGGTCTACAACAAGAACTGGGAACGGCGCTGGGACCCCGAGAGCCGCTTCGCGCCCCTCGCCGAACGCGGGGTCTTGAAGATCTCGTTATCGGTCCGGCCGTAAAGAACGGGCTCGGGCGCGGCTCCCGCCCCTCCGAGCCCCCCGAGGGAACGAGCCGGGGAATTTTTATTGAACTTTATACCGGAACCCTAAGGCGGCGAAGGATTCGCCCAGCTCCGCGTGCACGCGCGGCAGGCGGACCGTGACGTTGGAGAATTCGCGGCGGACGCGATACCCCGCCCGCAGCCCCCGGAAATAATCCGGCCGCTCCTCCGCGGGAAGCGCGGCGGCGCGCCGCAGCAGGCCGTCGTCCACCCGGATGTCGTAGCAGGCCGTCACGACGGTCCGAAGGATGTCCTCGGGTGGAAGGGGGTCGGGCTCCACCCGGATGTCCGTGATCTCGGGAGGCGGGATTTCCTTGAACGGGTCCCACGGCGCGGTCAACCCGAAATGGCGGCAAAAAGTCTTGCGGACCAGCCGGACGGCGTTGAGTTTCCCCTCCAGCGAATAGCCGGCGACGTGGGCCGTGCCCAGCGCCGTCCGCGACAGGAGCTCGAGATCGACGTCGGGCTCGTTTTCCCAAACATCGAGAATCGCGGCCGCCAGATGCCCCCCGGCCAGGGCCCGCTTTAAAGCGCCCGTGGGAACGACGGCGCCCCGCGAGGCGTTGACGAGCACCGCGCCCGGCTTCATCCGGGCGAGGCGCCCGGCGTCAAACAGCTGATAAGTCGCGTCCTCGCCCGACCGCGTCAGGGGGACGTGAAGAGTGACGATATCGGCGGCCATCAGGTCGTCGAGCGGGAGGAAGCCCGTCGGGCCTTCCTCCCGGGCCCGGGGCGGGTCGTTCAGGAGGACGGACATACCGAGGCCGGCCGCCGTCGCCGCGACTTTGCGGCCGACGCTGCCCACGCCGACGACGCCCAGCGTCTTTCCCCGGAGGAGGAACGACTTCTCCCTGGCCAAGTGGAGGAGGGCGGCGAATATGTATTCCTTCACCGAGTCGGAGTTGCATCCGGGGGCGTTGGCGAACGCGATCCCGCGGTCGGCGAGCTCGTCGAGGTCGACGTGGTCGGTGCCGATCGAGGCCGAGCCGACGAACGCGACCGGACTGCCGTCGAGGAGCGCGGCCGTGACCTTCGTCTCGGAGCGGACGATGAGCGCCTCGGCCCGGCGGACGGCTTCGCGAGTGATCGACGTGGTCGGCAGGGCCGCGACTTCGCCGAACGGGGCGAACGCCTTCTCGACAAGCGGGATGTTCCGGTCGGCGACGATTTTTAGGGCCTTTTTCGGAGTCGGCATCGGTGCAGGAAAATATACATCATCGCTCGGGGCCGCGTCCACATGTCATTGCGAGTCATCGCGCTTTTGCGCGATGGCGAAGCAATCCCCCTTCGCCGAAGGGGATTGCCGCGTCGCCCCGCGAGAGCGGGGCTCCTCGCAATGACCCGCGGTTACACGAACGCCGCCAGCACCCGATTGGAGACGAGGAGCTTGTCTTCCGGAATGCGAAGGATGTCCTGTTCGATAATGATCAAGCCGTCCCGGTCGAGCGCGGCGATTTCCGGAGCGAACCAAGCCCGGAGATCGACGCCAAACCGCGCCCGGAAATCGGCGAGATCGATTCCCCCGACGAGGCGGAGACCCGAGACGAGGGCCTCGCGGAAATTCCGCGCTGGATCGAGGGCCACCACTTCGGCCCGCGGGCCGGTCCCGTCCCTCAAGGCCGCCACCCAGCGGCCGACGTCTTCGATGTTCGACCAGCGCTCCGGGCCGACATGCGAGGCGGCCGAAGGCCCCAGGCCCAGGAACGGTTCGTAGCGCCAGTATTTCAGATTGTGAAGACAGGCATGCCCGGGCCGGGCGAAATTCGATATTTCGTATCGCTCGAACCCCAGCCTCCGAAGGCCCGCGGCGGCGAGCTCGAAGGCGTCGGCCGCCCGGTCCTCGTCGACGGGATTATTCTTCAGCACGGTTTCAAACGGCAATCCCTCGACGTTTTCGAGGAGATAGAGCGAGACGTGGTCGGGCGAGGTCCGCTCCACGGCTTCGAGCGTCCGCTCGAGAGAGGCAGGCGTCTCGCCCGGAACGCCGACCATGAGGTCGAGGCCGACCGAGCGGAATCCCGCCGCCCGGGCGCGCCTGAGGAACGATTCCGCCGCGGCGGCCGCATATTCGCGGCCGAGAATTTCGAGCGTCCGGTCATCGAAAGCCTGGACGCCGACGCTCAGTCGGGTGACGCCCGCCTGCGACCATCCGGCCAGCGTCTCGGGACCGGTCTCCGAAGCGGGATTCGCTTCGAGGGTGAATTCCCGGACGGACAGCCGGAAATGCCGGCCGAGAAGCTCAAGGAGTTCGGAAATATCCGCGGGGCCGAGGAGCGAGGGAGTTCCGCCGCCGACGTAAAGCGTGTCGAATTCCAATCCCAGTCCGGACCGGAGGGCGGCCTCGCGATCCAATCCTTCCCGCCAAGCGGCGAAGCCTCCATCCGGGAGCGGCACGCTGGCGAAGTGGCAATAAGGGCATTTCCGCCGGCAGAAGGGGAAATGGACATAGAGCCCGGCTTTTTCAGGCGGCGGGCTCATCTCCCCTCTCGCGTTCCCGTTCACGCTCCGGCGGCCGGCGTCGAAGGGGCCTCCCTTGGCTGCGGCTTGCCGGCCTTTCTCTTCCAATAGACATAGGCCGGGATGCCGAGGAGGATGATGATCAGCCCGATGACCGTGTTGCCGAACTTCGCGATGAGCGAGTTCACGGAAATGTAGAGCGCGGCGAGGATGAACAGGACGGGCGTCACGGGATACCCCCACGTCTTGTAAGGCCGGGGCAGGTCGGACCGCTTTTTCCGGAGGATCATCACCGCCCCGACGGTCAGCCCGAAAAAGATCCACAGGCCGAAGATAACGTAGGTGAAGAGCTGCTCGAACGTGCCCGAGGCGCAGAGGAGCGCGGCCCACAAGCTGACGGCCAGGAGCGAAAAATGGGGGGTGAGGAAGCGGGGGTGGAGCTTGGCCACGCTTTTGAAGAAGACGCCGTCGCGGGCCATGGCGTAATAGACCCGCGGGCCGGTCAGGAGATGGCCGTTGCACGCCCCTGCGATCGAAAATAGGATGGCTAGGGCGATGAACGTCCCGCCGGCCGGCCCGACGGCGAAGGCCATGACGTCGCTCGCGATCCGGCTGGACTTGGCGACCTCCTGAACGGGAAACGCATAGAGGTAGGCCAGGTTCGCCCCGAGGTAAAGGAGGATGACGAGCAGCGTCCCGACGAAGATGCCGAAGGGGAGGTTCTTCTCCGGGTTCTTGATCTCGCCAGCGCTGAACGTCGAGACTTCCCAGCCCTTGAACGCCCAGAGGACCGCGACGAGGGCGACCCCGAACGGCCCGAGCATCCCTCCCGCGGGCGCGTCCGGCGCCGGCGTGACGAAGTGCGAAACGCTCCCCTTGGCGAAGGCGAACACCCCGCCGATCAGGACGACGAGCGCGGCGAACTTGATGACCGTGAACAGGTTCTGGACGAGGGCCCCCCATTTCACCCCAAGGAAATTGACAAGGGCCAGGGCGAAGATGAGGGCGATCGCCACGAGCTTCGTCGCGACCGGCGAGAGGGCCACGAAATGGGGCAGGTATTTGGAGGAGAAGGCGACGGCCAGGGTGGCCATGCTGCCGGCATCGATGATCAGGAAGAGCGTCCAGCCGAAGAGGAACGCGACGAGCGGCCCATAGGCTTCGCGGAGATAGACGTACATCCCGCCCGCCTGGGGATACGCGGCGCCGAGCTCGGACAGGGACAGCGCCCCGAAAAAGCTCAGCACCCCGCCCACCACCCAGACCGCGAGCATGAGGACCGGCGATCCGAGGTCGGCAGCCATGGCGGACGGCACGATGAAGATGCCCGACCCGATCATGGTCCCGACGACGATGCCGACGATGCTGAGCGGGCCGAGGACCCGGGGAAGGGCCCGGTCCGGCGGGGACATGTGACTCACGCGCGCCTCCTTGTCCGTGTTCGCGCTCCGCTTATAGCAGAGGGTCCGGGCATTGTCAAACCTCGAGGAGATTGCTTCGCCACGCCGCAGGAGCGGCGTGACTCGCAATGACAGACTGCAACCTTTTTCTGGAAACCGACGTTGGAATCGGTGTAGAATGATGGGGTAAAGGAGTACGACGATGTCACGGACCAGAATGATCCTCCGACAGCTCTTGGGAGTTGCCCTGACCCTGTTGCTCATCGCGGGCTTCGCCAGCGCCCAGCGGCGCGACCGCGGACCCGTTGCCCAGGACTATTACCGCTTCTCCCTCTCGATGGCCGGCGGCTACGGCTTCTCAGAAGCCCACCGCAGGCTCCTCGATCTCCAGGCGGAGCTCCAATACGGACTCACCCCCAGGCTGCGTCTCGGCCTGGGCTTCGGATACATGAACGACCACGACCGGCAGGGCGGCGATATGGACCGGCGCGATCAGCGCGGCGGCATGCAGACCGGCTTCATGGGCTGGAACAGCGACGTCATCGGACCGCAAAACGGCGGTTTGAACGCCCGCATCCTGCCGTTGAGCCTCAACCTCTATTACGGACTGCCGATCGGCCGCAAATGGAGCGTCTTCATGAGCGGCGGGGGCAGCTATTACTTCGGATCGTTCGCCGGGCCGGCCGGCGACCAGCACAAGCACGCCTGGGGCGGCCAGGCCGGGCTCGGCGTCGAGTACCGCATCGCCCAGAGCATCCAGCTCGTGGCCGAGGCGGCCTATCGCTTCGTCGAATTCCACGGCGTCCTCGTCCAGAACATCCAACCTGATAATCCCTGGCAGAGGCTCATACCCCTCGTGGATTCGATCGCGAGAAGCGAAAACGCGGCCGTTTCCCGCGTGGCCGATTTCCTCCGGGGCGGGCTCGTCCAGCTCGCGCCGAAGCCGACCCGGTCCACGGACCTGAACCTCAACGGCCTCAGCCTGCGCATGGGCGTCAAATTCGGGATTTAAACAGAACCGTTCCCCTTTCCGGACTCCTGTCCGGTCCCGCCGCCGTTTATGGGGAGGGGATCGCTATCCTGGACCGCGAGCTCGCGAAGCTCAAGGTCCGCGATAGGGCCTTCATCGGCCTCAAGGTCCTCATCATCTTCGGCGGCCTCCTTCTCGTCTCCCTGAATTTTCCGGCCCGGATCGCCCAGGCCGCGGTCTTTCTGGTCCTCTCCGGAGCGGCGTTCCTCGCGGCGTTCGCCGGCCACGAGAAGCTGCTCTCGCGCATCCGATTCCGGCGCCTCCTCCGCGCGCTCCGCGAGGAGGAGCTCCGCTCACTCGGCGGGGAATTTCTCAGGGAGGCCGCGGCCGGCGCGGAGTTCATCGACCCCTCCCATCCCTACTCCTCCGACCTGGATATCTTCGGCCCGCGCTCCCTCTTTCACTTCGTCAACCGGACGACCACCCGACCGGGGCGGGACGCCCTGGCCGCGCTGATGAAAACGCCGCCCGAGGGGCGGCCGATCGCCGAACTTCAAACGGCCGTCCGGGATCTCGCCCCGCGGCTCGCTTACCGGATGCGCATCCGCGCTTTCGGCGAGGCCGCCGGAGCGACGGACCGGCCCGCGCTCTTCGACGGGCCGGCGGCCGCTTTCCCCGAGCGGCGCCGGAAGGCGATCGCCGTCCTGCTCTTCATCCTTCCGCCGGTCACACTCGCCGGGCTCGCGTTGGCAATCGCGGGCTTCCCCTGGGTCGCATTCGCCGGACCGTTCCTGGCCCAGGCCGCCGTGAATCGCCTGACCGGGCCGGCGGCGGCCGCTCTCTATCGGTCCGCAGCCCGCGACGCCCGCATCCTTCGGGCCTACGCCGGCATCATTTCCGCGGCCGAGGCCGAGCGGTTCGCCGCGCCGGCCCTGGTCTCGTACCAACGGCTGCTCGGTGCGGGAGGTTTGCCCGCCTCCGCGGCCATCCGTCGGCTCTCGAACCTTCTCGAATGGCTGGAGCTGCGGTCCAACCGGCCGCTTCATTTCTTGGCCAACAACATTCTCCTGTGGGACGTCTTCTTCGTCCGGCGGATCGAAGCCTGGCGCAAAAAGGCGGAGCCTCACATCGGGGGCTGGCTCGAGGCGGTCGGCGGGATCGAGGCCCTCGCGAGCTTGGCCAACCTGGCCTTCAACAACCCCGATTGGATCTTTCCCCGCGTCGCGGACAACCCGGTCGACTCGGTCGTCAAGGACGACCTGGTCGTCGCAGATGTCGCGGACGCCGGCTTCCGGTTCAAGGCCACGGCGCTCGGCCATCCCCTGATTCCGGCCGCCGAGAGAGTGGCCAACGATTTCGAGATGGAGAGCGGCGGGGCCATCGCGGTCATCACCGGGCCCAACATGGCCGGGAAGAGCACGTTCCTCCGGACGGTCGGCGTCAATGCGGTCCTGGCCTTCGCCGGCGGGCCGGTCTGCGCTGCCGCCCTGGATATAGCGCCGTTTCGCCTCGCCGCCGGCATGAAATCGACCGATTCCCTGGACCGGCGCATGTCGCTGTTCTACGCCGAGCTCGAACGGCTGAAAATGATCCTGGACGCGATCCGGGACCATCCCGGGACGTTCTTCATCATCGATGAGATGCTGAAGGGAACGAACGAAATGGACCGGCACAAGGGGGCGATGGCCCTGATGCGACAGCTCATCCGGCGGCGCGCCACGGGGATCGTGGCCACTCACGACCTGGAACTCACGGGACTCGCGGCCGAGAGCCCCGCGGTGAGTAACTATCACTTCGACGGCAACGTCGTCGGCGACAAGCTGGTCTTCGATTTCAAGCTGCGGCCCGGGATCTGCGAGAGCTTCAACGCCCTCCTGCTGATGAAGAGGATCGGCATCGAAGTCTGAGAGAGTTGGGCTCCCCCGCGGCTTGCCAGCGCCCCCCTGTTCTTTCTATAATCCCGGTGGGCATTCATAACAAGGAGACATCATGACTCATTCCGGCACCGGTTCGTTCGGCTACACGGGCCTCTGGGCCAGGATCGACCTCACGGCGCGCAAAGTCCGCATCGAGCCCGCCGACCCCGCCGCTTACCAGGATTACGTCGGGGGACGCGGCGTCCAGGCCCGTCTCATTCACGAGCACCTGCGGTCGATCGGACCCCTGAAGGACCCGCTCTCGCCCGGCAACCGGATCGTCGTCGGCAGCGCCGCCCTGAACGACACGGCCGTCCCGACCGCCGGCCGCGGCTCGTGCTCCTTCATCAGCCCCATGACCGTTTCGTCCGGGCCCGCTCCCTGGGTCCCCGGCCACAGGCCGGTCTCCGGAATGATCACCCATTCGAGCGCCGGCGGCCTGTTCCCCAACATGCTGAAGCGGGCGGGCATCGACCACCTCATCATCGACGGCCGGGCCGATAAGCCGGTGCGCATCCTCGTCACGGAGGGAAAAGTCGAGATCCTCGACGCCGAGGACGAGCTCTTCGAGACCGTGGACGGCCGGAAGGTCGTCCGGACGGCCTCGGCCATCACCGATATTCTCACCCAAAAATATCCCGGCTCTTCCACCATGTGCCTGGGACCCGCGGGCTGGAACCGGGTCGCCTACGCCTGCCTGACGGGCGACCGCCACCGGAACTTCGGTCGCGGCGGCGCGGGCGCGGTCTTCGGCTCCAAGAACCTCGTCGCCGTCACGGCCTACGGCCGGGCGGCGACCGCCTATTTCAACGCCGAGGAATTCACCCGGCTGGCCAGGGAGATCGACACCCAGGTCAAAACGCACGTCGCCGATCCGAAATGGACGGCTTCGTTCCGGCCCACGACCGGCACGACCTGGTGGCTCGACCGCGCTTTCAACGGCAAGTACCTGGGAAAGCAGGGCGGATATCTACCCTGGCACAATTTCGACGAGGGCTGGTTTCCGCCTGAGGACCAGGCCAAGGTGGGGACGGACGCGTTCCTCGCGATCTCGGGACGGCACCACGTCTGCAACCGCTGCCGGCACGTCATGTGCACCCGCTCGGCCAAGGTCGAAGCCGGCCCCTACGCCGGCGACGGCGTCCGGCCCGAGTTCGAGACCGTGGCCCTCTGGATCAACTGCTGCATCCTCGACCGCGACGCCCTGTTCCACATGAATTTTCTCTGCAACGAGTATGGGATCGACACCATGACCCTCGGAAGTGTCATGGCCGGGACCATGGATCTCGCCGAGAAGGGGTTCATGAAAAAATTTCCGGGCGCGCCTTCCTTCGGCAGCGCGCCGGACATGATCCGGACGCTCAAGGACATCGCCTATGGAACGGGCGACGTCGGCAAGCTCCTCGCCCAACCCTCCGACGGCGTGATCGTGGAGGTCGGCGCGGCGAACTCCGGCGCCTCGCTCCAGGACATCGCCCGCTGCATCACCACAGCCTACGGCGGGCTCGGCTACGCCGGCATCGAGCCCAAGGCCTTCCCCGGCATGTTCGCCGCCTACGGGACATCGAACCGCGGCCGCGGCGACCACACCTACGCCTGGACCATCCAGGCCGAGGAGGGCGGCCTCGAGGGCGCCGGGAACCTGGCCGCCTATGTCGCCGGCGGGCAGGTCGGAAAAGCGCTCGTCGATTCCATGGGCCTCTGCGACTTCTTCACCGAGGACCATACCTCGGAGACGTTCCTGGCGCTGTACCATGCCCTGACCGGGCTCGAATACACGACCGCCTCGATGACCGCCTGCGGCCGGCGCATCTACGCCCTCGAACGCCACATCAACAACGGCCAGGGCCGGACGCGGGCCTACGACGCCTACGTCCCGCCCAAGCTCACCGTCCCGATGACGAGCGGGGCGCACAAAGGCCGGGCCGTCGACGAAAAATACTACGGCGAGATCCTGGACGCCTACTACGAGCACCAGGGCTGGACGAAGGACGGCGTCGTGCCGCCCGAAAAGCTGAAAGAACTCGGCGTTTCATGATGCCGGTCCGGCGGCGGCCGGCGGGGCGCTAATCCAAGCTCTTGTATGTGAATTCCCCGATCTTGACCGACCCCGGACCCCTGACGTAGACGCCGAGTTTCAGGCTCGCGAACGAGCCCAGGACGTTGTGGTGATAGCCGGAGACCTCCGTGGAATTCGGGAGGGGTTTCCACGACTTGCCGTTGTCGCTGTAGAACATCTGGAGATCGAACTCCGCCATCTTCAACTTCAGGTACTTGACGGACGGACTCTTGATCCGGGCGCCGAAGGCCGCGCCCTTGGCCAGCCCCTCCACGTTGCCCTTTCTCAAGCCGATACCGGCGAACATCTTGGCGTTGTAATACGCGACGAGGCCGGTCTCGACGTCCCCTTCGGTCTCGAGCCGGACCGAAGCCTCGTAGGAATGGTCCCCGACCGGGACGAGGAGGGCCCGGACATCGACCGCGTTGCCCTGGAGGACCAGGCGGCCGTCCTTGAGGGCATGGTTTTCGAAGGCGCCCGGCCCCGAGAACTGCCATTGGAGCTTGAGGGACGCGCCCGCGAAGCCGTCCGATTCGACGGCGGTGTTCCGGAGCCGATAGAGGGGGCCTTCGGCCTTGGAATCGCGGACGGTCTTGAACCAGCCGGCCTTCGTCCACTCGATGGGCTCGATCAGGGTGTTGCGGCCGAGGGGGAAATAGCCGTTTTCATAGGCGTGGTAGACGATGTACCATCGGCCGTCGGCGTCGTCGAAGATCGTGCCGTGCCCCTTGGACCAGTACTTCTCGGCGCGGGACCAGGTTTTGACGACCGGATTGAGGGGGCTGTTCTTGTAGGGCCCGAGCGGACTCTTGGACCGGGCCGAGACGACCATGTGGCTCGTCGAGGGGCCGGACGTCCCGCCCTGGGCCGTCGTCAGGAAGTAATAGCCTTTGGCGAACATCAGTTTGGGCGATTCCGGGTAAAACCCCTCGACGACCCATTCTTCGGGGTATTTCCAGCCTTCATAATAGACCCTGGGAGCTCCCACGACCGACAGCCCGTCGGGGGCGAGCTTGACGGCCCGGCCGCCGGCGACGAAGAGATATCGTTTCCCGTCGGACGTCGCGATATGTCCGGGATCGATTCCCGCGAGTTTGAGGTCCACGGGCTCGCTCCACGGCCCTTCGGGCCGGTCGGCGGTCACCACCCAGTTCGTCCGGGCGGCGGGGAAATAGATGTAGAACTTGTTCTTGAAATACACGAGGTCGGGCGCCAAGACATCTCCCATCGGCTTGCGCAGGGCGAAGCCGATCCTCTGCCAGGAGACGAGGTCGGTCGAATGCCAGATCAGGAGGCCGGGCAGCGTGCGGTTCGAGGAATGGGTCATATAGAAATCCCGGCCGACGCGGACGACGGTCGGATCGGGAAAATCGCCGGCCAGCACCACCCGGATTTCGCCCTTCACCGGGGCCGCGGGCGGCGGCGTCTGCGAGGCGGGCGCAGCCGCGGCCGCGAGCAGGACCCCCAGGAAAATTCCGATCCCGATTCTTTTCATCGTTCTCTCTCCGATTCCGAATTTCTCAAAAACGCAGGGACATGCAGGTCAGGCCGCCGTCTAAAATCGGGGCCGGGCCTGCGGACGATCGCCCGTGTGAACATCGCCGTGAATTGTATGCGACCGCGGCCCGGGATGCAACCCGGCATCGGCGACAGCCCGCGGGTGGGCCCATCCCTCCTCATTTGAATTCCCCGAGCCTTTTCGATAGGATACGAAGGACGAAGCCGGCGGCTGGGACGCCGCCCGTGAGGGCGATCGCGTCCCCTGACGCCCTCACGAAAGGAGCACGACCATGTCCCTCATTCAGGAAAAGGTGAAACAGGCCGTCGGCCTGCTCGCCGAATTCGACATCGACCTCTGGCTGACCTTCACCCGCGAGAGCGCCATCAACGGTGATCCGACGCTCGTCTTCCTCGCCCCCGGCCCCGTGACGTGGCACTCGGCCTTCCTCGTCGGCCGCGACGGACGGACGCGGGCCATCGTCGGGCTCTACGACCAGAAGACGGTCGAGGACGCGGCCGCTTATGACGGCGTTACGGGCTACGTCAAGAGCTTCAAGGAGCCGCTTCAGGAATACGTGAAGGCGGTTGCCCCGGCGAAGATCGGGATCAATTTTTCGGAGGGCAGCGAGATCTGCGACGGGCTGACTCACGGGCTGTATCTCACCCTCCTCGCGACGCTGACCGAAATCGGGATGGAGGGCCGCCTCGTCTCCGCGGAGAAGGTCGTCTCGGCCCTCCGCGAACGAAAGACGGCCGCCGAAATCGCGGACATCAAGGCCGCCGTCAAACGGACGGAGGCGATTTTCCGGAAAGTCGCGAAGTTCATCGCCCCGGGCAGGACCGAGGCCGAGATCGCCGCCTTCATGTCGGCCGAGGTCAAACGGCGCAAGCTCGCGCCGGCCTGGGACCCGGCCACCTGCCCGGCCGTCTTCAGCGGGCCGGAGACGGCCGGCGCCCACTACGCCCCGACCGCCCGGCGGATCGAGCGCGGCCACGTCCTCAACATGGACTTCGGGGTCAAGGTGAACGGCTACTGCTCCGACCTGCAGCGGACGTTCTATGTCCTGGGCGAAGGCGAGACCGACGCGCCGGACGAGGTGAAGCGCGGGTTCGCGACCATCGTCGAGGCGGTGGAGGCGGCCCGGCGGGCGATGAAGCCCGGCGTCCAGGGCGTCGCCGTCGACGCCGTCGCCCGGAAGATCGTCACGGACGCCGGCTACGCCGAGTTCCCCCACGCCCTTGGCCACCAGGTCGGCCGGTTCCCCCACGACGGCACGGCCCTCCTCGGCCCGGCCTGGGAGAAATACGCCCGGAAACCATATCAGGCGCTCGAGGAAGGCATGGTGTTCACCATCGAGCCGCGCCTGACCGTGCCCGGCCGCGGCGTGGTGACGATCGAGGACATGGTCCTAGTCACCAAGCGGGGCGCAGCCTGGCTGTCCAAGCCGCAGAAGGACCTGATCCTGATCCGATAGCGGCTATTTCTTCTTCTCGTATATTCCGAACATCGCCCCGAATCAATCCGGGGTTTTCGTCATCGAACGGACGTCAGCGGGGGCGACGCCCTTTCCGGGCGCGAGCTGGACGATGGCCCAGATCTTGAGCGGCTCGGCGAGGCCCATCATGCCGCCCCGGCCGCCCATCCCGCCCGCGCCGCCCCTTCCGCCGCGGCCGCCCATCCCACCGCCGCGGCCGCCCCCGCCTCCGGGCATGCCGCCCCGATTATTGCTGGGGATCGACGAGGAGTCGAACTTCGGCGTCTCGAAGCCGATGCCGACCGTCCGGCCCGGCGGTGTCCCCACCGCGACGGGATGCGCAGCGTCCGCCGCCAGCGGGATTTTCATCTCGTAGACGAGCAGCCCCGTCGAAGGCGTCATCTTGACCTCGAAGCCTTTCAAGTCCGCGACCTTGAAGCGCTGGGGAGGCTCCTTTTCCGAGCGGACGATTTCGAGCTCGGCCAGCGCGCCCTCGGGGAGCGCGGGCAGCGTCGGCCCCTCCCCCTCGGCGCCCATCCGCATCGGCGGCCGCTCGCCGGGCGGAAGGCCGAGCGGATACCGGATCCCGAGCACCTTCTCCTTGCCGCCCTTCGGGTCGAACCAAACCGTCAGGCCTTGGGACAGGACCTGGTACCTCTGGAAGGCTTCCTCGACGAGAACGGCGATGTAAAGGAACTGGCCGTCGTTCACGAAGCCGATCATCATCCGCTCTCCCGGCACGACGAACAGCTCGCCCTGCCAATCGTCGGTCCGGCCGTCGATCGTGATCGGCTGGGTCAGGGGACGGCTCTCGGTCGTGTACATATTGAAGGACGCGCAGCCGGCCAGGGCCAGAATCCCCGCGGCCAGGACGCCGATGAGCGCCGGCCTTTTCAGGAACCTGAGACGGCGGGACTTTATCTTTAGCTTCGACATTGGACCTCCTTCGCCTCTCTATTAGACCACAAATCGCCCAAAACCGTGGTTCTTCAAAGGGAAGGAGGTCTAATTTTTAGACATTTTTTCCAAAATAGGCAACCTCGGCCGGCCTGAATCCGTATATTCTATGGAGGAGATTGGAAAAAATGAAAGCAAGCGAAGAGAAATAGAGATGAGACGAACCGCCGCTCTACTCGTTCTTTTGGTCCTGCCGCTCGGATTGGCGGCGACGGACAAAAAAGACAAACAGGTCCCCCCCGATAAAAAGCCTTTCGAACAGAAAGTGGTCCGGGCCGTCCGGGCGGCGGAACCGATCATGATCGACGGCATCCTGAACGAAGTCGCCTGGCAAGGACCTCCGATCCAGGGATTCACCCAGAACGACCCCAAGGACGGGGAGCCGGCGACCGAACGGACCGACGTCTGGGTGGCCTACGACGACAAGGCGCTCTACGTGGCCGCGTTCTGCCACGACTCCGACCCCAAAAAAATTCTCAGCCAGATGGGGCGGCGCGATTCACAGATCGATTCCGACTGGTTCTATTTCTCGGTGGATCCCTACTACGACAAGCGGACCGGCTTTCTCTTCGGGGTTAATCCGGCCGGATCGATCTTCGACATGGCCCTGTCGAACGACGTCGACCAAGACCCGTCCTGGGACGGCGTCTGGGAGTCGAAGGCGGCCGTCAACGGCGAAGGCTGGGTCGTGGAGATGAAGATCCCGTTCAATCAGATCCGGTTCGAGAAGAAGGACGAATATGTCTGGGGCGTGAACTTCAGCCGGGTGATCAAGAGGAAGAACGAGCGGGCCACGTTTTCCTGGGTTCCGAAGGACGAGCCGGCCTTCGTCTCGAAGTTCGCCCGGCTCGAGGGCGTCCGCGGCATCAGCCCCGGCCGGCATTTCGAAATCCTGCCCTATACGGTCGGCCAGGCCCAATTCCGGCCGGCCGAGCAGGGCAACCCCTTCGAGCGCGGCCACCGGTACCTCGGCAACCTGGGCTTCGACCTCAAGGCGGGCCTCCTCAGCAACCTGACTCTTGACGCCACTGTGAATCCCGATTTCGGCCAGGTCGAAGTGGACCCGGCCGTCGTCAACCTCTCCGCCTACGAGACGTATTATGAAGAGAAGCGCCCCTTCTTCATCGAGGGCGCGTCCCTATTCAACGGGTTCGGCCGGGGCGGCGTCTACTTGAACGCCAACATCAACTGGTCCGCCCCCAGCTTCTTCTACAGCCGCCGCATCGGACGGGCGCCGCAGGGCACCGTCACCGAGGACGGCTACGTGAACTTCCCCGACCGGTCGAAGATCCTCGGCGCGGCGAAGCTCACCGGCAAGTTCGGCGACTGGAACGTCGGGTTCGTCAACGCCCTGACCGCCCGCGAATACGCGGAGATCGACCAGTTCGGATCGCGCCTCCAGCAGGAGGTCGAGCCGTTCACCTACTACGGCGCCCTCCGCGCCCAAAAGGACATCAACCAGGGCCAGCGCGGCTTCGGGATCATGGCCACGGGCGTCGCGCGCGACCTCCGGACCGAGGCGCTCGCCGGCATCCTGAACAAGAACGCCTTCTCCCTGGCCGCCGACGGCTGGACCTTCTTCGACAAGGACCGGACTTGGGTCCTGGGCGGCTGGGCCGGCGGCACGCGCCTCGAGGGCACGCCGGACGACATCTTCCGCCTCCAGAATTCGTCCATGCATTACTTCCAGCGGCCGGACGCGGCCCACGTGTCCCTGAACCCGGCCGCCACGTCGCTCTCGGGCTGGGGCGGGCGGCTGTCGTTCGGCAAGCAGACCGGCAACTTCCTGTTCCTCACCGAGGTGGGGGCCCTCTCGCCGGGGTTCGACCCCAACGACGCCGGATTCCAGCAGGGGAGCTCGGACATCATCAACATCTCGATTCTGCCCGCCTATCAATGGACGAAACCGGGCAAGGTCTTCCAGCAATTTCTGCTCTTCACGGGCTTCGCCCGGAACTACGATTTCGGGGGAAACAAATTCTACGAGGGCTGGCTCCTGTCCGCCCAGGGCGTCTTCCCAAACTTCTGGAACTTCAACGCGATGTTCGCCTATAATCCGGAGACGATGAGCAACACCCTGACCCGGGGCGGGCCGCGCGCGCTCACGCCTTGGGGCTACCAAGTGGATTTCCAGCTGGCCACCGACAGCCGGAGGCCGATCGTCCTCGAGAGCCAGATGACGACCTACCAGCAGCCCGGCGCCAGCCACTCCTTCACCGGCCAGGTTATCCTCCGCTGGAAGCCGCGGAGCAATTTCAGCCTGTCCGTCGGCCCCGGCTACACGCTGGAGGGCAATGAGATCCAGTGGGTGACGCGGGTCCAGGATGCGGCCATGACGTCGACCTACGGCACGCGCTACATCTTCGGCCGGATCGACCAGAAGGTGCTTTCGGCCGAAATCCGGCTGAACTGGACCTTCACCCCCAAGCTGACCCTGCAGGCCTACCTCCAGCCGTTCGTGGCCGTGGGCCGCTACGACAGGTTCAAGGAGCTCGCCCGGCCCCGGGCTTACGCCTACAACATCTACGGCGAGGGCGGATCCACGATCCAATTCGCGGACGGCCGCACCAGCGTAGACCCGGACGGGGACGGTCCCGCGCCGGCCTTCGCCTTCGGCAACCCGGACTTCAACATGAAGTCGCTCCGCGGCACGATCGTCCTCCGTTGGGAATACCATCCCGGGTCGCTCCTGTATTTCGTCTGGACCCAGAACCGGGCCGACTATGCGCATCCGGGAGATCAGCAGCTGCGGCGGGACCTCGCCGATCTGCTGACCGCGCCGGGAGACAACATCTTCCTCCTCAAAGTGTCGTATCGCTGGAATATGTGAGGAAGGGGGGCGATGAATCTTCCACTTCTGATTATCGTGGCTTTCGTCCTGGGATTCGTGGCCGCCATTCCCATCGGCGGATCGCAAATCGAAGTTGCCAAGCGCGCCTTGAACGGCCATCTGCGAGCCGCCCTCCTGGTCGCAGCGGGCTCGGTCAGTTCCGACATGATCGTCGGTTTCGTGTCATTTTTCGGGATCGCCCCTTTTCTGTCCCGGCCCTCCGTCACCGTCTGGTTTTTTATGGGGGGAGGCCTCCTGTTGTTAGCCCTGGCCTACCTCACGTTCAAGGAAAGCGCCAAGCCCCAGCATCTGGATTTCAACCATGCCCTGCTCCGCCGAGGCCGTTTGTCGTACGTCACCGGATTCAGCCTGGCCTTTACAAGTCCGCCGATGATCTTCGTCTGGCTGGTCGGGAAAGGGATCGCGGAAAAGCTCGGCGTGGTCCGGACATTCGATTCGAAGGCCTCGGTGATCTTCGTTTTGGCGGGGAGTCTGGGATTGGTAAGCTATCTGATGGGCTTGGCGCTATTTTTGAATCGGGTGAAACATTTTTTCCCCGTCCGGGTGCTTCGGCGGATTTATTTTTGGCTGGGGCTGGGCCTTGTCGGCCTCTCCCTGATTTTCATATTCGAATCCTTGAAAATCTGGTTCCAGTGGGGAAAGCCCTAGTATCCCATCAGGCCGCAGCATCTCGCGCAGATGGGAATCAGACCGCCGTGCTTTTTTAGCAATCCCCTGAATTTCCGGTAGCCTTCATCATTGTAGATTTCAAGGATGCTTTTCTGGGCAATGTTGCCCACCACATAATCGGAATAATCCCGGCAAGGCACGACATCCCCGTTGGGCATGATTTCGGTCATGGACCAGGGAGCGATGCATCTCTTGTAGTTGAACGTCTGGCGCGGTTCCCGGTAATATTGTTCAACTTCGTGTTCTTCCAGATTCGGCAGCCACATGATGGGGAAACTGAACTTTTTGCTGCGTATTCTCTTGACGGCGGCGGAGATCGAGGCGATATTTTCCTCGCTGAAACTGTTCACGTAGCCTTTCCACGTAAACGGCGTGCAGCCCAGTTCTTTTTCCATGATTTCCGTATGTTTTTTCCCGATTTCTTCGGTGGTGAACCATGACGGGTAAATGACCATCATGTCGATTCCCATCTCCTCGCCGACTTCCGTGATCTTGTCAAAATAGCCGCTGTTTTCCTTGCAGATGGTTGAAAAGAAAACGATTTTGGGATATTTTTTTTTCTTTTTCTTTTTAAACTCCTGGACCTGACGAAGCCCGCTCATCAGCTTGTCAAAAGTCCCTTTGACTCCTCTTACGGCGTCATGGATGTCTCTTGGCCCATCCACCGACACCATCAATCCCTCGATTCCGAGATCAACCAGCTTTTCAGCGTTCTCCTCGAGCTTCACGCCGTTGGTCACGAGTTCAAGGACGAGTTTGTTCTTCTTGATGTATTCCATCAATTCCATGAGCGGGGGGTAAAGGAAAGGTTCCCCCCCCCAGATGTAGATGGCCGGTTTAAGATGCTTGATGTCGTCGACCATTTTTTTATAGGTTTCAAGCGGAACGATCTGCTTGATTTCCGAAGAAGGCCTCGTAAAATTGTAGCCGCGTTCACCCCACTGGGCGCACATTTTGCACCTGAGGTTGCAGGCGTTGGTGATCTTCAGGTTGTAGGAAAGCGGAGGCGGAGACACGTTGTCTTTTCTGTTGTAATGGAAGTTCATCGTCAGGCTGCGCCTGATAAACCCGCGGGCCGCGAAGCTCATGACCGACGGGCATTTCGCCAATTTCCATAAGATTTGCGGGGTAATCTTGCTTTTCATCTATTCGCCAATTCTTTTACGCCGGTTTCAAGCACGTCGGCGATGAACCTGCAGAAATTTTCGGCGCCTGCCTTGAAATCGATTCGTTCATAGTTCTTTTTAACATGATTCAAGGTAGCGGGGTCGTTAAGAATGCTCTTGATGATTTTAATGTAGCCCCGTGTCGTATGAGCATACCAGCCCAATTGATTTTTTCTCGCATATAAGATGTTCCGTTTTTCGTTCCCCGTCACGTACCTGTAATAAATGATCGGTTTTCTCATGGAAAGGCTTTCGATGGTCGTACAGGCTCCGCCTTTGCCGAAAACAACATCGGAAGCGTACATGAGATCGTTGATATTCTCGACAAAGCCGAAGATTTTGAGGACGGTCTTTGAATCCCCCGGCAGCTTTATTTTTTCAAGTTTTTCTTTCAGTTTTGCGTTCCTGCCCGTGAGGACCGCCAGCTGGACAGGCAGGTTATGCGCGATCGTGGCTTTGATGTATTTTTCAAGATTGCCAATCCCGTCTCCTCCGGACGACATCATTATTGTGAGTATTCCTGGCTCCAGGCCAAGCTTTTTTCTTGTATTTTCGATTGAATCGTAATCCTTAAGGAATTTCGAATCCAATATAAAATCAAAGACAGGAAGTTTATTTTCAGGCACTCCCTTTTTCATGAGCATCACTTTGGCCTGTTCTGAAAACACAACGATCTTATCGGCGCCGGGGTGGGCATAAACCACGCCGCCGCTGAACGGCTCGATGTCGATCCCGATGACGGGCGTTTTGGAGCCGAGCTTCTTTCTTGTGATCACGGCGACGCGCAAGGTTTGGGGGTGGGGGGCGATAATGATATCCGGCTTGTACTCACGGATAAACCGCACGGAATTCTTGATATGTTTTTGCGACCAGGCGAGTTCAATGGCTCGGGCCAGAGGCTGGAAATTTTCACAGAACGAATCGAAGAATCTGCCGGCGTAGGGGTGCCTTAGCATGAACTTCCAGATATTTTTACTTGACCTATCAAATGAGGCCGGGCCGATCTCTTTGATATAGTCCATTTCCTTTATGATGTATTTGCCGGGGAATAGTTTTTCAAGTCCCGACTGAATGGCTCGGCTATAAGTCGTGTGCCCGGAGCCTGCGGCAACGTAGATGATCAGTATTTTCTTTCTAAAATCGTCTTCAGCCAAAGTACCTTCTTCCTTTGGCGATGAATCCCTTCTCGTCATCGGTCTTCCTGCGGCCCTCCGACCGCCTTCTTCCGCCACCGCAGCACGAAAGCGGTCGGCAGGTTCAGCGGGACGAGTTTCCGCGAGACGGGAGGGCCGAAGCGGCAGCGCATCTCCCGGCGGAACTGGATGGCCGCCGGGAAGCCGAAGGCATGGACGTATTGGAAGGTCGTGAAGGATCCGCCGTCCCGGAGGGCTCCGGCGAGGCCATCCAGGATCGACCGCGTGACGGGCCGAGGGAGGCTCGCGAAGGGGAGGCCCGAGATCACCGCATCGAGAGGAAGCAGGCAGGAGGCCCGGGCGACCTCGAGGATGTTCTCCACTGAGTCACAGACGAAGGAGAGCCCCGGGAACCTCCGGCGGAGCCCTGCCGTGAAGACCGAGTCCCGCTCGATCCCAAGGTAGCGGGCCCCTGGAGGCAGGGTCGCCGCAAGAACGGCTGTGAACGAGCCCGTGCCGGGGCCGAACTCGGCCACGCGGCACCCTTCCGCGGACTCGAGACCCGCCACCATCGCCCGCGAGAGGAAGCGGGAGCTGGGGGCGATGGCCCCCACGGTCCGGGGGCTGCGGAGGAACTGGCGGAGAAATAGAAGGCCTTCCGCGCCGAATCCGGTGCTTTCCACGCTCAATTCCGCCGTCCTTTCTCCATTCGCCCGCCCTAGCCCGATCCCCATCCGGTCTTGCGATCATGCCGCCATATAGACCGCCAATGTTAGGTGGGTGGGATATTAGAAATTGATGTCGTTCTATCTTAGTTTATCATACTATTAGACCATGCTCCACGCCAAACCTTTGCGGGTCAAGGGACGAGCCTTCGCGGCGGAAGTGGCCCCCCGGGCAAAGCCCGGGGCCCCGGCCATGGTCCTGGCCGAATTCCTGGACGTGCTCGGCCCCATCGTTTAGAATGATCTTATCCGAAGTCCTCATAAGGAGTCGATCGAAATGAAACAAACCGCCCTCCTCCTGGCCCTGGCCGCCCTCATGACACTCTCCTGCGCGAAAAAGGAGACGCCGCCGCCTGCGTCCGCGTCAGCGGTGCCGAACGCGAACCCCCTCTTGGCTGATTGGACGACTCCGTTCCAGACGCCGCCGTTCGACGCCATCACGGAGACCCACTATCGGCCCGCCTTCGACGCGGGGATGGAGGCCCAGAAGAAGGAGATAGAGGCCATCGTCTCCCGTCCCGAAGCCCCGACGTTCGCCAACACGCTCGAGGCCCTGGAGCGGAGCGGCGTCCTCCTGACCCGGACGGCGAACGTCTTTTTCGCCCTTACCCAGAGCAACACAAACGAGGCGATGCAGAAAATCGAGGCCGAGCTGGCGCCCATCCTGGCCAAGCACCAGGACGACATCATCCTCAACGCCAAGCTTTTCGAGCGGATCAAGGCCGTCCAAGACCAGAAAGCCAAGTTTGCCCTGACGCCCGAACAGGCCCGCCTCCTCGAGCGGACCACCAAAACCTTCGTCCGGAACGGCGCCGCTCTCGACGAGGCCAAGAAGGCCGAGCTCCGCAAGGTCAACGAGGAGCTGGCCGTCCTGACCCAGAAGTTCGGCCAGAACGTCCTCTCCGAGGACAACGGCTTCAGCCTCGTCCTCGACAAAAAGGACGACCTGGCCGGCCTGCCCGCCGACGTCGCCACGGGCGCGGCCGAAACCGCCAAGGCCCGCAAGATGGAAGGGAAATGGGTCTTCACCCTCCACAAGCCGAGCTGCATTCCCTTCTTCCAGTATTCCTCGCGCCGCGATCTGCGGGAGAAGCTCTTCCAGGCCTTCATCAGCCGGGGAGCCAACGGGAACCCGAACGACAACCGGGCCGCCCTGTCGAAAATCGCCGCCCTGCGCGTGACGCGGGCCAATCTCCTCGGCTACAAGACCCACGCCGATTACGTCCTCGACGACACCATGGCCAAGACCCCCCTGGCCGTCGCCAAGCTCCTCGACCAGATCTGGGCGCCGGCCCTGGCCACGGCCAAGAAGGAGGCCGCCGAGCTCCAGGCGCTGATGAACAAGGACGGGATCGCCGGCCCGCTCCGGGCCTGGGACTGGTGGTATTACGCCGAAAAGCTCAAGAAGGCCAAATACGACCTCGACGATGAGACGTTGCGGCCCTATTTTGAGCTCAAGGCCGTCCGCCAGGGCGCCTTCGACACTGCGAACAAGCTCTGGGGCCTGACCTTCACCCGGCGGACGGACATCCCCGTCTACCACCCCGACGTCGAGGTCTTCGAAGTCAAGGAAGCCGACGGGACGCACGTCGGGATCCTGTACTCCGACTATTACCCCCGGCCGTCGAAGCGCGGCGGCGCCTGGTCGAGCGCCCTCCGGACGGAGAAGATCCTGAACGGGACGAAGATCACCCCCATCGTCTACAACGTCGGGAACTTCACCAAGCCCACGGCCGAAAAGCCCTCGCTCATCACCTTTGAGGAGGCCGAGACGCTCTTCCACGAGTTCGGCCATGCCCTCCACGACCTCCTCTCGAACGTGACTTACGAATCGCTCTCCGGGACCAACGTCCCCCGCGATTTCGTCGAACTCCCCTCCCAGATCATGGAAAACTGGGCGGCCGACCCGGACGTCATCAAAACCTATGCCAAGCACTACAAGACGGGCGAGCCCATCCCCCAAGGGCTCGTCGACAAGATCAAAAACGCGAGTCTCTTCAACCAAGGCTTCGCCACCGTCGAATACATGTCCGCTTGCTACCTCGATCTGGATTGGCACATGCTCACCGAAGCCAAGGAGCAGGATGCGACCGCTTTCGAAGCCGCGGCGATGAAAAAGCTGGGCATGATCCCCGAGATCGTCGTCCGCTACCGCAGCCCCTATTTCCAGCATATCTTCTCGAGCGGCTATTCGGCCGGCTATTACAGCTACATCTGGTCCGAAGTCCTGGACGCGGACGCCTTCCAGGCGTTCAAGGAGACGAGCCTCTTCGACGCGAAGACGGCCAAGAGCTACCGGGACAATATCCTGGCCAAGGGCGGCTCGGAGGAGCCCATGGCCCTCTACAAGGCCTTCCGCGGCCGCGAACCCAAGGTCGAGCCGCTCCTGAAGCGCCGGGGCTTCCTGAAGTGACGCATCGCGCCCGGGCGACGGCCGCACTCCTGGCCGCCGTCCTGGCCATCTGCGGGACCGGCGACTCGGTTGTCAGGGACAACCTGGTCGTCGCAGACGTCGCAGACGTCGCAGACGCCGTAGCGCCCGTCGATCGGATCGCGGTGTCGGCCGACGGCGTCGAAATCTCCTACCGCGTCGAAGGGGCGGGCGAGCCGGCCCTGGTCTTCGTCCACGGTTGGGCCTGCGACCGCAGCCACTGGGACGCCCAGGTCGAAGCGCTCTCGCCCCGATACAAGGTCGTGGCGATCGACCTGGCCGGGCACGGCCGCTCGGGCAAAAACCGCAAGGCCTGGACGATCCCGGCCTTCGGGGCGGACATCGCCGCTGTCCTGGACAAGGAAGGGATCGGGCGGGCCGTCCTCATCGGCCATTCGATGGGCGGCTCGGCGATCATCGAAGCCGCCCGCCTCCGGCCCGACGCCGTCCTGGCCCTCGTCGGCGTGGACACGTTCCAGGACCTGGGTCGGCCGGTCTATGACCAGGCCCATGTGGACGCCTATCTGAGGCTCTACCAACCCGATTACGCCGCTTTCGCCGAGGCCATCATCCGGAGCCTCTTCCGGCCGAATACGGACCCGGCCCTCGTCGACCGGATCCTCCGGGGCATGCTCCGGACGCCGCGCGCGGCGAGCCTCGGGACTCTGGCCGCGGACATGGTCTATAGCCCGGTCGCGGCGCTCACCCGCCTCCGCAAGCCCGTGGCCGCCGTCAATTCCGACATGGCCCCGACCAATGTCGCCGGCAACCGCAAGATCGTCCCGTCGTTCGTCCTCAAGTCGATGACGGGCCTCGGCCATTTCCTGATGATGGAAGCTCCGGCCGAATTCAACCGGGTGCTGGAAGAGACGATCCGGGAAATGCTGGGGAATTCGATCTAAGCCCCGCGGGGCCTCGCCGCGCGGCGGGCGGAAGCTGCACGGACCTACTTCTTTCCCGGGTCGAGCGCTTTCTTCAGCCGCACCAGGAAATCCTTTTTGGGCTCGAATCCGACCAGCCGGAAATCGGACAGCTCCTTGCCGTCGGGCCCGAGGATAACATACGTCGGGACGCCCCGGACCTGGTAGCGCCGGTAGAGCTCCTTGATGACCGGGTCCTTGTCCGTGGTGAGGTTGGACCGGAGCATGACGAATTCGCGCGAGGCGGCTACAACCTCGGGCTGGGAGAACGTATCCCGGTCCATCTCCTTGCAGGCGATGCACCAGTCGGTGAAGAAATCGATGAAGACCGTCTTCCCCTCGCGCGCCGCGGCAGCCAGCTTCTCCTCGGAATAAGGCGTCCAGGCGATGGCCTCGAGTTTCGCGCCGCCCGCGGCCCCCATTCCCTGGATTCGGACGTTCACCTGTTCGTCAAGGTAGCCCCGGATTCCGCCCGAGGCGGTGAGGAGAGCCAGGACGAAGAAAACCACGCCGATGACGTTCCGGACGAAGGGAAAGACCTTGCCCGGCGTCTTGGTCGGCTCGATCCAGGCCATGTAGATGCCGGCGAGGAGCATCGTCAGGGCCAGGGACAGGTCATAAAGGAGGGGGTTGGGGAACAGGCTCTTCAGGAAATAGATGGCCATGCCGACGAGGATGAAGCCGAAGATCGTCCGGACCCAGACCATCCACGCCCCGGACCGGGGGATCTTGTTGAGGCTCCCGGAGAAGATGCCGAGGATGAGGAAAGGCACGCCCAGGCCGAGGGCCAGGACGAAGAACAGCGAAAATCCGAGGACAACGTTGCCCTTGTTGCCGACGTAGGTCAGCAGGCCGAGGACGAACGGGCCAATGCAGGGCGCGGCGATGATGCCGACGGTGAGGCCCATGAAGAACGTCCCGAAATAGCCCTTCTGCGAGCCGCCGGCGAATTTGTTGAGGAACGCGGGCATCCGGAGCTCGTAGACGTCGAACATGCTCAGGGCGAGGACGACCATGATCAGGGCGATGCCGATCAGCACCGGCGGATACTGGAGCGCCATGCCGAAGAGGCTCCCGGTGAAGGCCGCGATGACGCCCAGCGCCGAATACGTCGCGGCCATGCCGAGGACGTAGATGACCGCGTGGGCCACGACGCCGCCCTTCTTGCCCTCGGCCTGGCCGCCGAAATAGCTGATCGTGATCGGGATGAGGGGGTAGATGCAGGGCGTCAGGTTGAGCGCCAGCCCGCCGAGGAAAACGAACAGGAACGTCAGGAGAAGTCCCTTGCCGCCGAAGGGCGAAGCGGACGGGGCGGCGGGAGCGGCGACGCCCGTTCCGCCCGCAACCGTGACCTTCCTGGAGAATTTCACCTCGGCTGGCGGCAGGCACATGCTGTTGTCGCAGGCCTGGTAGCCGATGGAGCCTTCGATCGCGAATTCGGCCGCCTTGAAGTCTGGGGCCAGGGCCACCTCGGCCGTGATCTTGAGCGTGCCCTCGTATATGGCCATCGGGTTCGGCGAGAGGTCGAGCTTCCGGACTTCGGCCGGGGGGAACGCGATCTTCTTGTAAACGACCCCTGACGGGGCCTTGAAGTCGACGGTCGTTCCGATCAGGAAATCCTCGAGGGGCTGTTCGGCGTTGATATGGTAGGTCGACTTGATCGTCAGCTCGAGCGCGATGGGTGCGGACTGGCCGGCCTTGAGCGGCGCGGCGGGCGGCACGACCTTGACCGTGACGATCTCCGGATTCTGGCCGAGGGCGAACAGGGCCAGGAGCGGCAGCAACACGAGGGCCGAGCACAAACGCTTCATGGCGACTCCTTTGCCGAAGCGCCGGATGTCGTTCACCCGGCGCAAGATACAACGGGGCATTATATCAGAGGCGGGCGGAGAGTCCAAGAAGACTCCGCATTCAGGTAAAAGGGAAAAGAATGAAAACGGCGAGGTCCCAGACGGTGTGGCTGATGAGGACGAGGAGGACGGATTTCGTCCGCAGGTAGAGATATCCCCAGAACAGGCCGCAGACGGCGGCGGCGAGGACGAGCATCGGGTTGCCGCTCCCGGCATGGACGAGCGTGTAGAGGGCGGTCGCCAGCAGAAATCCCCCGAAGCCGCCGCAGCGGTCCTGGAAATTGCGCTGCAGGTATCCCCGCCAGAAGAGCTCCTCTCCCGGCCCGATGACCAGGGCCATGAGGAAGATGACCCGGAGCGGCGAGGCGCCCGTCTTGAAGCCGTAGACCTGGGAAATTCCGGCCCCGGCGAACGGCAGGATGCGGCGGGCGAGGATGTTGCCCGCGAAAAAGACCGCATAGAGCCCGACGGCGGCGAGTAGGCCCAGCCCGATCTTGACGGCCGGGCGATCGACGATGTCGGCGGCGATCGCCGCGAGCTGCCGGCGGTCGATCGAAGCGGTCAGGACGAGAAGGACGGCGATATCGGCGCTCATCCACCACCAGAAATCGAAGGCCCCGAGGCCGCGGACGACGAACAGGGGGACGAAGAGCGCGGCCGCGAGGACGGCGACGAGGTAAGGCCGCCGGGAGCGGTCCGTCATCCGAGCTTCAGGACGAACTGCAGCCAGACCGCGGCCGTGCAGAGGAGGCCGAAGAGCAGGTTGTACTGGGCCGTGGCCCCGTCCAGGATGACGAAGTCCAGCGGCTGGCGCGGGGAGCGGCGGCGCTTGGCCCGCCCCCATAGCGCCAGCGCTCGGGGCAGGGCCAGCCCGACAACCGCGAACGTCCAGGGCATGGCCGGGAACCTGAGGGAGAAAAGCCGGGGAACGATCATCAGGCCGAAAACGAGGGCCATCGAGCCGAAAACGAGAAACGCGTAATACGCCTCGGAGCCCTTGTCGCCCAGGATGGAGGCGACCGTCTTGATCTTCCGCTCGGAATCGGAAATCGCATCGCGCCAGTTGTTGGCGTGGAGAATGGCGATGACGAGCATCGACATGGGCACGGTCCAGACGACCGGGACCCAGGAAAACGACTTCGTCTGGACGACCCAGGCCCCGAGCGCCCCGAGGATGCCGAAGTTCAGGAACACGGCCAGGTCGCCGAGGGCGTGGTATTTGAGGAGGGTGTAAAACGCGCCGACGGCGATCCCGATCCCGCCGATGACGAGCAGCGTCCAGCCCGTGATCGCGGCCAGGAAAAGCCCCAGGGCGATCCCCGCGGCGAAGAGGACCGCGGCCCCGCGCGTCGCCGCGGCGGGCGAGAGCCAGCCCCGGACGACCGCCCCGCTCACGGGCGTGACGTCCTTGTCGAGCTCCCGGCGGAAATCGAAGACATCGCTCAGCATGTTGGCCGCCGCGTGGAGGACGACCATCGTCAGGAGGGACAGGAGGAACCGGAACGGATCCAGGCGGACCCCGCCGAAGACCACGGCCAGGGACGTGCCGAAGATGACCGCCATGGACGAAGCTGGGAACGACCAGGGCCGGACGGCGGTCAGCCATTTTTTCGAGGGAGAAACGGATTCCGCGGTTGCCATCATGGTCATCATCCTTCCAATTCGAACGGCCCCGATATTACCAGAGAACGGACGCTTTGGGAAGGAGGGAAGGCACGCGTTCCGGCCCTGGAGGCCGCTCCTTCGTTGACAGCCTCCCCCTTCTATGCTATTGACTAGCTCTTTTATCGCGCCCGGGAGACAGGAGAAAACCATGTCCCATCCGAAGTCCGGCATCGACCGGCGGTCCTTTCTGAAGAACGGCGTCCTCAGCGTCGCGGGAATGGGCGCCATGACTGCGATCCCCTCGGCCCTGCGGGCGGGCCGGCAAAAGTTCACCACCCCCAAGCCCGAGGCGAAGACGGGCGGCTTCGTCATGCGCAAGCTCGGCAAGACCGGCGTCACCCTGCCCATCGTCTCCATGGGCGTCATGAACGCCGACAACGAAAACCTCGTCCGAGCGACCCTCGATGCGGGCCTCGTCCACCTCGACACGGCCAACGCCTACCAGCGCGGCCGGAACGAGGAGATGATCGGCAAGGTCCTCCAGGGCCGGCCCCGCGACTCTTACTTCATCGCCACCAAAGTCCAGGGCGAGCCGCGCGACGGGCGGACCGGCCTTTTCTCCGCCGAGACGACGGGCGAGAAATTCCTGGAAAAGTTCGAGATCAGCCTCAAACGGCTCGGCCTCGAATATGTGGATGTCCTCTACATCCACAACGTCATGCACCGCGATTCCGTACTCTTCGAACCCCTGATGAAGGCCTTGGAATCGGCCAAGAAGAGCGGCAAAACCCGGTTCGTCGGCGTTTCATCGCACAGCAACGAGCATGAGGTCATCCGGGCGGCGATCGAGAGTAAGTTCTACGACGTCGTCCTCTCGGGCTACAACTTCATGAAAACGAACCTCGTCGAGCTCGACAAGGCGATCGCCGAGGCCAACCAGGCCGGACTCGGGATCATCGCCATGAAGACCCTGGCCGGCAGCTACTTCGACCGGGCCCGCACCCAACCGATCAACGTCAAGGCGGCCCTGAAGTGGGCGCTTTCCAATCCGGGCATCACGACCGCGATCCCGGGCATGACCGCCTTCGACCACCTCGAGGCGAACCTCCAGGTCGTGAAGGACCCCACGCTCACCGACCAGGAGAAAAAGGACCTGAAGCTCACGGTCGCCCCCGAGGAGGTCCTGTTCTGCCAACAGTGCAACGAGTGCCTGCCCCAGTGCCCGAAGGAGCTCCCCATTCCCTCGCTCATGCGGGGCTACATGTACGCCTACGGCTACAAGAACCTGAATGCGGCCTACGACCTGGTCGCCTCGACCGGCGTCGGCCCGAACCCGTGCGGCTCGTGCGCAGGCTGTTCCGTCCGGTGCACGCAGGGATTCAACGTCCGCGGGCGGGTGTCCGACATCGCCCGGCTGCAGGCCGCGCCCGCCGACTTCTTCGCTTAAGTCGCCTCATCGCCGCTCGGCCGGAAATCCCGCGGCCGGATCTTCTTGTCGATCGCGTAAACCAGGAGCCCGGTGGCCGTGAGTCCGATCCCGAACAGGGATTCCTTCGTCCGGTACATCAATCCGTAGGCCAGGATCCAGATATTGATCAGCAGGAAGAGGGCCGGGACGACGGGATAGCCCAGCGTTTTGTAGGGCCGCGGCAGCTCCGGGTGCTTCTTCCGGGCGATCATCACCCCGAGGACGGTCATGAACGTGAACAGGTTCAGGGTGAAGCCGACGAAAACGATGACCTGGTCGAACGTCGAAGTGAGGATGTAGAAAATCGTCAGAACGGCCTGGGTGACAATGGCCACGACCGGGATATCCTTGCGGCTGTTCTTCCCCATCCAACGGAAGAGGTAGTAGTCCTCGCCGATCGACCGCGAAATGCGCGGGCCGGCGATGATCATGGCGCTGATGCTCGAGAGGAGGAGGAAGGAGATGATCCCGCCCATCAGCCGCCCGCCGCCGGTCCCGAAGACCTTGGTGGCGAAGACGAACCCGACCTCGAGCTTGCCGGCGAGCTCCGGTAAGGGGACGGTATAAAGGAAGACGAAGTTCAGGAGGACATACATGGCGATGACGAAGAGCGTGCCCGTGATCAGACTGATCGGGAGGTTCCGGGACGGCCGGTCGATCTCGCCCGCGACGTAGGCCGCCGCGTTCCATCCGGAATACGAAAAGGTGACGAAGAACATCGAGACGGCGAAGGCCGGGCTTAGGATGTCGTGGACGGCCGCGGCCGTGGGGCCGAATGAGAGCGAAGCGGATTTGCCGAGGGCGAAGCCGAGGCCGATGATGACGAAGATGAAGGCCACCTTGAAGATGGTGATGACGTTCTGGAACCGGGCCCCGAGGATCTTGTCCGCGGCGTGGATCGCGGACAGGGCGGCGACGACGAGGATGCCGATGACCGACGACGTCTTGAGGAACGGCGCGCCGGCGGCGAGGGTCGCGGGCAGGGCGAGGGCGCTCCGGAGGTACGTGCCAAGGGCGATCGAGGCCGCCGCCACCGGGGCGGCGAAGCCGACGGTGAACGAGATCCAGCCGGCCATGAACCCCAGGGCGGGATGGTACATCTTGGTCAGATAGTGGTATTCGCCGCCGCTGCGGGGATAGAGGACTCCGGCTTCGGAATAGGTGAGCGCCCCGAAGAGGGCGATCATCCCCCCGAGGACCCAGAGGAGGATGAGCGCCAGGCCCGAGGAGATGACGGGCTTCCCTGCCTTGTCGAGCCCGATCTGAAAGCCGAGACTGGTGAAGACGCCCGTTCCGACCATGTTGGCGATGACCAGGGCGGTGGCCGTGGTCAGACTGAACTTGGTTTTCATCGCGGCGCAGCTCGTCAGGACGTCCGGCGGACGATGACCAGCGTCCGGTCGTCGGCGGCCGGGGCCCGGTTGGTGAAGGCTTCCAAGTCGCGGAAGATCGCGTCCATCATCTCTCGAGCGGAGGTTTCGGGGTTTTTCCGGCAGACCTCGGCCAGGCGGTCGGCGCCGTACTCCTCGTTGGCCGCGTTCCGGCTCTCGGAGAGGCCGTCGGTATAGAGAATCATGATCTCGCCGGGGGCCAGGGTCTCGCGCCCTTCCTCGAAAGTCATCTCGGGCAGCATCCCCAGGCAGAGCCCCGTGCTCGGGAGCGTCCGGACGCCGCCGTCGCAGCCGAGGATGAGCGGCGCGTTGTGGCCGGCGTTGACGTAGGTCAGCTCGCCCGTGGCCGTGTTCAGCTCGGCGAAAAAGAAGGTGATGAAGGAGTTGATCGCGGAGCTGCGGTGGACGAACTCATTCAGCTTGGCGGCCATGGCCGGCAGCTCATAGTGGGGCCGCACCTCGGACTGGAGGGCCGCCCGGAGCGAGGCCATGAGAAGCGAGGCGCTGACGCCCTTGCCCGATACGTCGGCCACGGCCAGGCCGATCCGGCCGCCGTCGATCGGGATGTAGTCGTAGTAGTCGCCGCCGACCTGGAGGCAGGGGACGTTCTTCCCGGCGACGCCGAACCGGGCGAAGGCCGGGTCGGACTTCGGCAGGAAGTCCTTCTGGATCCGGGCGGCCAGCTCGAGCTCCCGCTCCATCTTCTCCATTTCGATGGACTGCTCGATCAGCCTCGAGTTCTCGATTTTGACCGCGGCCAGGTTGGACAGGAGCGTCAGAAGCCGGAGGTCCTCCTCGGTGAAGGCCTGGAGGAACGAAATCCGGTCGGCGTAGATGACCCCGATGATCTCCTTGTTGTTCCACAAGGGGACGCACATCACCGAATGGATGCCGGAATCGATGATGCTCTCGCGGGCCTTGAACCGGGGGTCCACCGCGGCGTCCGAGGTCAGCACCGAGAGCTGCTGGTCGAAGGCCATGGCGACGATGCTCCGGCTGACCTGGATCTTCTGGTTGCGGAGCGGCTTGGCGTTGACCCGGACGACCTTGGGAATGAGCTGGACGGGATTGCCCTCCTTGAGCATCAGGACCCCGCGGTCCATGGACATGTGGGCGGAGATGAGGTCCATGACGTATTCGAGGAGCTCGCCGATCGGCTTGTGGAGCACCAGGGCCTGGCTGACCTCGCTCAGGACGGAGAACATCCGGTTTTCGATCCGCATCTGGTCCGCGTCCGTGAGGGGGGCGGACGCGGTAGCGGTGGCCCGGGACGTCGGCTTGGCCAGGATCTCCCGCATGGGGATGATCGTATTGAGGTTCGTCGGAGGGGCCGGCCCGTCCGTCAGCTCGACGTTCGTCCGGAGCGGCCGGTCAAAGAGGATGCGGACCGAGCCGACCAGAATCTCGTCGCCGATCTTGAGCGTCGCCGGCGACAGGATCTTCTTCCCGTTGACGAACGTCCCGTTCTTGCTGCCGTTGTCCTTGACGACGAACCCGCCGTCCGAGGGGACGATTTGGGCGTGGTGGCTGGAGCAGAACGGGTCGGGAATGGGGATTTCGTTGTCGGAGGCCCGGCCCAGGCCGATGGGCGCGTCCTTCAGGACGACGGAATACGAATCCCCCTGTTTCGGATAGATGTACAGCGTGGCCATCGCGTCCTTGATGGCCCCATTTTATCACAACCGAAGACGGCCCGCGCAACCTCCGTCGGACGGAACGTCAAAGCGTCCGGAGGATCCTCGCGCAGACCGCTGCCTTCTCGTCGAGCGGCCGCTCTTCGAGGAGGGGCATGAGGGCGTCCTTGATCTCCTTCTTGAGAAGGTGCTCGAGGAGCTCGAGCGAATAGTCCACCGACCGCTTGCTCCCCTCGGTGTAGTTCTGGTAGGCCCGGGTGATGTCGTCGTGGGGATAGAGGAGTCCCAGCAGCTCGAACACGAGCTTCAGGGTCCGGACCAGGGCCGTTTCCGCGCCCGCCGCGGCGGCCGCTCCCCCTTCGCGGGCGCGGGTCCGATTCATCTCGATCACCGCCTCGCACGACCGCCGGATGCCGGCGAAGATCTCCGGCTCAATGTCCGCGGGCCGGAACGCGATGGCTGGAAGCCGTGAACGGACGCGGCCGAGGGCCTCGATGACCGCCGCCCGGACGCTTTCGTCACCTTTGCGGAGTTCGCGGACGAGGGCGTCCGCCGCCCGCTGGGTTCCCATGCGGGCCAGAATCTCCGGGAGCGCGTTCCGCACGGCGGCGGGCTCCTCCGAGTCGGCCAGGTAATCCTTCAGGGTGCCCGCGATCCGGTCGCCGTAGGCGAGAAGCGCCTGTTCCGCGACTTCCCGCGTCGTCGCCCGGCCGAGGTGAGGGACGATCAGGGGGACGAAGTCCATCTTCCGCTGCCGGCCCGCGCTTTCGAGAGCGTAGCGGACGACTTCGACCGACTCGTGCTTGAGGAGCCGGCCGAGGTTCCGGACGAGCGGGGCGTCGCCCGACATCATGCCCAGGGCCTTGGCGACTTCCATCTGGGCCGTGACGTCCTCCCCATCCCGCGCCTCGGCGATCTTCTCCACCCGCTCGCGCATGACCTGCTGGTAGACGTCGAGGGAAAGGACCTCCCGGACCTGGGTGTCGAGGTCCGCGTCCTCGAGCATGTCGTCCCAGTCCGGGGCCGATGTTTCCGCGCGGGCGTCGAGCAGCCCATCGAACGATCCGGCCCACACCGCGTCCGACTGTAGGGCGATGATCTTCTTGAGCTCGGGGCTCAACTTTTCCTTCTTGATCAAATCGAGGAGATTCATCGCATAGAGAACGGAGCTGCGGTTCCGGCTCTCGAGCGTGTCGAACACGAGCTTCGTCGCGTCGACGTCGATCTGGTCGAAGACGAACTTGTCCGCGTCGGGCCATTTCAGGGCCAGGTTCTTCTTGACGATCCCGGCGTATTCGCGGATGAGCCGGCGGTTAAAGAGGAGCCAGGCCAGGATGAAGGCGAGCGACAGCCAGCTCAACTGCCGGATCGGAACGTGGAGGAGCCGGGCGTAGACGAGGAGGAAGAGCGCGGCCAAGGCGTCGCCGAACTTGCTGACGAAGAGGTCGATGAAGATCTTGGCCTTGTATTTCGTCTCGGGAGGGACCGGGATGTAGAGGAGCTCCCGCGTCGACTGGCTCAGCGAGTGGGTCAGGCTCTTGTCCGCCCCGCGCATGAGCGTCGCCCAGGCCATCAGGGGCCCGGCCGGGACGAAGAACCCGGCGCCCGCGCCCAGGGCCAGGACCGCGGGCGCAATCGAGATCGCGTTCCGCAGGCCGAACCGGCGGAGGATGCGGTTCGTGGAGAGGGCGTTGAGGAGATAGGACAGGACGAGGAGGGCCGTGTTGAACGTCGCCACGAAGACCGTGATCTGGGCCGGGTCGCCTTTGAAGCGCAGACTCAGGACCGCGTTGAACTGGAAATCGATGATCTTGGAGACGATCATGGCCGCGAGCATCATGCCGCTCAGCAGGAGGAGATACCGACTGCCGAGGAGGGCCTTCAGGCTCTGAAGATAGCCGACCCGGACCTTGCGCCCCGGCGGCGTTTCCGGCGCGGCCGGATGGTCCGGGGGGACCCCCGCGGCGTGCGGGGCCCGGGCCACGAGCCCCAGGCCAACGAGGAGGAAGAGGGCGCAGAGGAGCAGAAGGTCGTCCGCCGCGAGAATCCCGCGATGGAGGGACGCGGCGAGCGAGCCGGTGATGCCGCCGAGCAGCCCGCCTCCGATGAAGAAGCCGACGAATCGCCGTGCCTGGCGCGGGCTGAAAAAATCCCCGGCCTGGATCCAGAACTGGCTGACCGAGGTCGCCAGGAAAACGTCGGACCAGAACCAGAAGGCCAGGGACATCCAGGTTTGATGGTTGAGGAAGAGGAGCCGGAAGACGAGGAGGCTGAGGATGTAAAACACCTGGCTGCCCATCGCAAAGCGGCGCCGGTCCATCCGCTGCATCAGCCGGGAATTGAAGGCCGCGACGAAGCTCATCAGGATCGCCGTCAGGAGGTAGGCTAAGGGCAGCTTCTCGGAGCCGAGATTCTTCAGAAAGGTCGAGATCTTCAGGGGCATGATCATATAGGCGGCGGCCATGATCAGGAAGAACTGGAGGAAAAAGCGAAGGACGGCCGCGGCCTCTTCGGGGCGGACATCCACGAAGCGGCGCAGGAGCCTATAGGCCCGTCCGTCGCTCACGGCGTCTTCTCCGGCGCCGCGCCGCCGCGCGCAAGCGATTCGAGCTTGGGGAACAGCCGGCTTTTGGTTTCGGGGTCGAGCGTATGGTCCAGGAGCTCGATCGCGTAGCCGATCGAATCTTTGGTCCCCTTGAGGACGTTCTGGTAGGCCCGGAAGATGTCCTCATGATCGTGGATGAGGCCGAGCAGCCGAAAGACGGGCAGCAGGTCGGCCGCCCCCAAGACCGGCCCGAGGGCCGCAAGGGCCGACGCCAGGCGCGCTCGGACCGCGTCCGCCGGGAAGGCGAGCGCCGGGTTCCGCGAACGGATCCGATCCAGGGCGTCGATGATGTCCTCATCGAGCCCGGACGGGCCGCGGGCGAGCTCCTCGAGCAGGGCCTCGGCCGCTTCCGAGGTTCCGATTCCGGCCAGCAGCGACGCCACGGGACCCCGGACTCCGCCGCCTCCTTCGCGGTTGGCCAGGAAATCCGACAGCGTCCCGACGATCGATTCCCCGTACTTTTCGAGCGCCGCCCGGGCGTCCCCGCGGGACAGCGGATCGGCCAGCCGCCGGACGAGCAGGGCGACGAATTCGCGGTCCCGGAGCCGTCCCGCGGACTCCGCGGCGAACTGGAAGACGGCCGGGGACGGGTCGTCGAGGAGGTCCCCGAGCCTCCCGACCAGGGGCGACCCGCGGTCCATCAGACCGATCGCCTTGGCCAGCTCCATCCGCGCCGTTTCGGCCCCGCCAGAAGGGGCGTCGAGGATGCGCCCCGCATATTCGACCATGAGCTTCTGGTAGCTGTCGAGCGCCAGGATCTCCCGAATCTCCGCGTCCATCTCGGCCGAGAGGGCGGGATCGTGGGCGTCGGGCATCCCGAGCGCCTCCTCGCTCTCCATCAGGGGGTTCGAGAGCGAGGGCGAAGGTTCCGCCGGCGGCGGGGCCAGGAGGCTCTTGATCTCGGGCGTGAGCTTCCGGCGCCGGGCCAGATCGTAGAGGTGGAGAGCGAACAGGGTCGGGCTCTGCGTCCGACTCTCGAGCGCGTCGACGATGAGCTTGGCCGTTTCGACGTCCATCCGCTCGGAGATGAGGGTGTCGGGCCGCTCCCATTTCTTCGCGAGCTGGAGCCGGACCTCACGGACGTACGCCCGGTCGAGCCGCGCGTTAAGGACCATCCAGAGGACGATGAAGCCTGCGGAGACGGCGCTCACGACGGCCAGGACGCCCGGGCCCGCGGCGGTCCCGAATTTTCCATAGGCCAGAAGGATGAGGACGAGGAGGATAAGCCCGCCGATCGCCTTCGAGAAGCGGTTGAGGAACATGTCGATGAAGATCTTGGCCCGGTATTTCAGGTCCGGGACGACGGGAATGTACAGCAGCTCCCGGGCCGACTGGTTGAGCGAATAGGACAGGGCCTTGTCGCTTCCCTTGATCCCGACGGCGAACAGCAGGTCCGGCCGGACGGCGATCCCGAGCGACATGAAGAATAGGACCGCGGGGTAGATCATGAGCCCGAGCCGGATGCCGAAGCGCTCGATGAAGCGGCTGGTCAGGACGAGCTGGAAGAGGAAGGCGAAAACCAGGAGGCCGGAGTTGAAGAAGCCGAAGAACGAGGTCAGGTTGGCCCGGCCGGCCTGGAAGATGATGGTCTTGGACTGCCAGTCGATGAAAGTCGAGACGATTCCGGTGACCATGACCACGGCCCCGATGAGCGTCAGGTAGCGGCTCTTCCGCACGCTGCGGGCGCAGTCCCAGAACCCGACTTTGGACGGTCCGGCGGAGGGCGGCGGTCCCTCGGGCCGCGGGCTCCCACCGGCCAGGGCTCCCCAGCCCCGGCCGGTGAACAAGGCCGCGACGACGGCCAGGGCGGCGAGAAGGAAGGCGGCCGAGAGAAGGAGCAGGTCGTGCGAGTTCATCCACCGGGCCGCGAAACCGGTCAGCACCCCGCCGGCCACGCCGCCCAGGATTCCGCCGCTCCCGAAGAAGCCGATCAAGCGCTTGGCTTCCCGGGGGTTGAAGACGTCGTTGACCAGGATCCAGAACTGGGTGGTGAGGACCACGACGAAGACGTTGGCCCACATCCAATAGAGGAGGGTCCACCATTTCCAGTCCGACGTGGAGAAGACCGCCCAGAAAGCGAGGTCGAGGAGGAGGAAGAAGACCAGGGTGGACCTGAGGAGGCCGCGGCGCGAGAGCTTCGCCTGGAGCCGGGCGTGGAGCGAGACCGCGAGGCCGACCACCAGGGCCGAGGCGTAGGCGTAGGGCAGGAAATTCGGGCCGAGGTCCTCGAGGAAGGACGCGTCCCGAAGGGACTTGATAATATTGAACGGGGCGGTGATGAGGAAGAAATAGGCGAACAACAGGAGGGCGAGGCGCGCCTCTCCGGGCTTGATCTTAACGACGGCCGACAGGATTCTGTGCAGGCGTCCTTCCACCATGAAGGGGCTCGTGCGCCGACGGGGCGAGGCTACTCTTTGAGGAAGCTCCGGAGAGCCAAGTCCTCTTCGTCGAAAATGTCCAGGACCTTGGTGAGCATGGTGACCTGGAAGATCAGGAACAGCTTCTTGGAGATGCGGGCCAGCTTGAGTTTCCCGCCGAGGTTGTGGGTGGAGATGTAGCTGGCCAGGATCTCCCCGACGCCGAAGCTGTCGATGAAGCCGACCTTCTCGAAGTTGAGGAGGATGTGCTTCTTCCCCTGCTCGAGCTCCTCCTTCACCAGCTGGTGGAGGGTGACGTCCGTGATGTCCGACCGCCGGATCTCGCCGTCGATGTCGAAAATGACGACGCTGTTCTTCTCCCGTTTGTCGATGACCATGCGTTACAGTCCCCCTGCACTTGTATCAAAAGGACCCATCAAAGTCAATCCGCTGAACGGGGTCAGGTCTTAACTTTTAACATTTATGGCGAGACCTGGCACTACGGGGTCAGGCCGGGTCAAATTTGTTAAATGTTAAGACCTGACCCCTTCTATTCAAGGGGCCCCCAGGCCGTGCGGAGCCGGGTCAGCTCCGTCCCCTTCTCCCGGTGGTAGATCCCGTGAAGGAAGACGGGGCGCGGCCCCTCCTCCGCCGGATGGATGCGTGATACCACTTCCTCGCCGTAGAGCGCCTCGCCCTTGTAGGCGACCTCGATCTCGACCGGCGCGAGCGTCCGGAGGACGGATTCGGGGGCGGTCTCGAGGGCCCATTGGACGTAGACCGGATGGTTGACATGGTTATTGAAATCGATGTCCTGCATCTCGGCGCGGAACGGGAGCTCGCGCCCGCCGGCCGGACAGGCGGGAAGCGGCCCGAAAGCGTCGGCGAGGGCCCGCTTTTCCAGGGCCACCCGGTCCGGCAGGTTTTCCTCGAGCCGGGCCGGCTGACGGAGCTTGAGGTTCCAGAGCACCCAGGAGCTCGTGGCCTCGCCGATGATCCGGCCGTCCGAGTCCGCGATTTCGAAATCCCGGAGGGCGAAGATCCCCTGCTTCCCCGACGGCCAGGTGGTGACGGCGATCGTTTCGCCGAACGACGGGTAGCGGCGGACCCGAATATGATACCGCGACAGGAACCAGGTGAGGTTCCTCTTCATGATCTCGAGGACGGAGAATCCCAAGCGGGTGGCGTGTTCGCCCGCGGCGTCCTGGAGATAGTTGAGGAGGGTGAGCGGCAGGGCTCGCGCTCGGAAATCGACTTCGTAGGTATGGACGAGGAATTTGGTCGTACAGGTTTTGTCCATGGCGGGAGAAAGGTATCACGAGACCGGGAGGATTGCAAAGCCGCCCGCCGGACGGCGCCCCTCCCGGAGCCCATCCCGCCTGGCCGCCTTGCGGCTTGACTAATTCAGCGGTTATTCTAAGATAGCGTCAGAAGGGTTCTTTGTCGGAAACAAAATCGCCGCCCCGCCCGCCTCGACGCCGCGCGCCGCTCTCCCTCCTGCTCCTCGCCGTCCTAGCCGGCCTGCTCCTGGCGGCGCCCCCGCCGGCCGCAGCCCGGCCGGAGTGCGTCTGGACCGGGGTTCAGAGGATCGTGGCCATCGGGGACTTGCACGGCGACTACTACCATTTCTTCCAGCTGCTCCAATGGGCGGACCTCGTCGACAGCGACGGGCACTGGACCGGCGGCAAATCCCACCTCGTTCAGATGGGCGACGTCATGGATCGCGGGAAAAGAGCCAAGGAGATCTTTGACCTCATCAAAAAGCTGGAAAAGGAAGCGGCGGCCGCCGGCGGCATGGTCCACATGCTCCTCGGCAATCACGAGGAAATGAACCTCATGCAACGGTCGACGCAATTCGAGGACTATGTCACCCCCGAGCAATTCAAAGACTTTTTGTCGAGGGAGATCATCGCCGCCGAGGAGAAGAAGGCCGGCGGGAGCGTCTCGGATGACCGCTGGAAAGAACTCATCCGAGACCAGGAGTCCGAGGCGGTCGCGGACTACTACCGGAATTTCACCGAGCTCTACGGTCCTTGGCTGGCCGAGCACAACGTCGTCATCAAGATCAACGACACGGTCTTCGTCCACGGCGGCCTGACCGAGTCCTGGGCGACCCGGGGCCTCGAAACCATCAACAACCTTTACCGCAGCGAGATGCAGCGGTATTTGCGGGACCACCAGCAGTATTTCCCCCCCCGAATCCTATTTCAGCCCTCCGGACCGCTTTGGGACCGAAGCCTGGCGGATCCCGATTCAGGCCAGGACTACGAGGCCCGCGTCGACCGCATCCTCAAACTTATTGGAGCCCAGCGGGTCGTCGTCGCCCATACACCGTCACACTTCCGGGGACGGGAAGACGACATGAAGCGCTACGACGGAAAAGTGTGGGTCATCGACACGGGCATCTCTTCTCCCAACGGCCGGGTCTGGGGCCTTCGCATCGAAAATGGGAGCGCTTCTGTCATCAGGAGGGATTGAGCCATGAAAGCGTTGCCGGTCCTCATGGTCGTCGGGGTGTTGGGGATGGTGTTTGCTGGCGCCGCCCTCACGCAAAGCGTGAGGACAGGCGAAGACGCCGAGCAGAAAGCACTCGAGGATTTCCTGAAAAGCGCCAAGATCACATCCGTCGATAAGAATATCGAGCCCGGACGGGGCGCGGCCTGGCGGATCTCGCTTCGCGACGCAAGTGGCTCCCGAAGGGGGTTCTTCAAGTACGTCAACGTCCGCCGCCCCGAGATCTCGCCCATCAGCTACAAGTACGAGCTCGCCGCCTACACCCTGTCCAAGCTCCTTCGGGTCCCGGTCGTTCCGCCGGTCGTCGAACGCGAGGTCGAGGGCCGGAAGGGATCGCTTCAGATCTTCATGGACAACTGCATATCCGAAGCCGAGCGACGGAAGGCCGGCCGGGCCGCGGCGTTCGACCCCCGTGTCCTCCAGGACGCCCTGGACGAGCTGGCCGTCCTCGAGGCCCTGGTGTGCTGCGAGAGGGACATCAACGACATTCTCATCCACAAGGACGACGGGCGGGTCTGCCGCGTCGATTTCGCCGAGGCCTTCGACCCCTCGCCGGAGCTCCCGGCCTCGGTCGCGGTCGCCCGCTGCTCGCGCCGCCTCTACGCCGGGCTGCGGGACTTCGTCCCGGCTGACGCGGAAACCGTCCTCAAACCCTATCTCAACGATGCGGAGATCAAGGGTCTCCTGACCCGGCGGGCGCGCATCCTCGAGACGCTCAACGCCCGGATCGCGGCCGAAGGCGAGGCGGCCGTGCTCTTCGATCTCATCTTGAAATAGAAATTGCCGAGGAGGCCTGACGCCGATGGACGCCGACGCAACGAGTTCCGTCCCTGCGCAGCCCCCGAACGGCGCCACCAAATTCCTCCGGATCTTCACCGACATCCATCCGGGCGAAGCCCTGACGGCGTCCCTCCTCACGCTCAACGTCTTCCTGCTCCTGACGGCCTACTACATCATCAAGCCGATCCGGGAGGCCCTGATCCTTGGGAGCTGGTCGCCCGAAGCCAAGAGCTACATGGGCGTCGCCCAGGCCGTCCTCCTGATCTTCATCGTCAAGATTTTCAGCCGCCTGGCATCGCGGGTCCCCCGTCAGATCCTGATCACCCGGGTGACCCTCTTTTTCATCTCGAACCTCATGCTGTTTTACGCCCTGCACGGCGTCGGCCTCTCGGGAAAGGCCGTCGGGGCGGCCTATTTCATCTGGGTGGGGATCTTCAATGTCATGGTGATCGCCCAGTTCTGGGCGTTCGCCAACGACATCTACACCATGGAGGCGGGCAAACGCCTCTTCCCCATCGTCGCTTTCGGCGCGACGCTCGGAGGGTTCGTCGGCTCCCAACTCGCCAAGAAACTGGCCAATACCCGGAGCGTCTATGAAATGATGCTCGTCGCCGGGGCCATCCTAGGGGCCTGCATCGTCTTCGCCCGCGTCATCCACCATCGGGAGGTCAAGGGTCGGACGGGACGCAGACCGGCCGGAGGGCCGCCGGGCGCGCCGGCTTTGCCGGTCGCCCCAGCCTTGCTTGTCACCCCAGCTTCGCCCGCGACGGCTTTGCCCGCGCCGGCGGATGCGGCCGAGGACAAGGCGAAACCCCTGGAGAAGGGCGGCGGGTTCCGGCTGCTCTGGAAGAGCCGCTATCTCCTGTCCATCGCCGTGTTCGTCCTCCTCCTGAATTTCGTCAACACGAACGGCGAATATATCCTGGGGAACATCGTCACGCCGGCGGCTCACAAGGCCGCGGAGGCGGCGGCCCTCCCCGCCGCCCAGGCCGCCGAATTCGTCCAGCAGTACATCGCCCGGTTCTATGCCGACTTCAACGCCATCATGAATCTCTGGGCGATGTTCGTTCAGCTGTTCGTCGTGTCGCGCGTCTTCAAGTGGTTCGGGGTGCGGTGGGCGATGTTCTTCCTCCCCCTGATCGCCCTCGGCGGCTACACGGCCGTAAGCCTCGGGGCGTCGCTCCTCATGGTCAAGTGGGTGAAGGCCCTGGAGAACGGCTCGGACTACTCCATCATGAACACCACGCGCCACGCGCTCTTCCTCATCACGACGCGCGAGGAGAAATACAAGGCCAAGGCGGCGATCGACACGTTCTTCCAGCGGATGGGCGACACGCTGTCCGCCCTCCTCGTGTTCCTGAACATGACCTTCTTCTCACTTCGGATCGAGACCATCGCCCTCATCAACGTCGTCGCCGTGGCCGCCTGGATCGTCGTCGGGGTCCTGATCTTCCGCCAGCACAAGGCACTTTTGGCGGCCAAGGAGGGGAATCGATGAACGCGAGATCCCGATGGGGGGCGGCCGCCCTGTTCCTGACGGCGGCCCTGGCCCTGGTCCCGGCTAACGCGGGGGGACTAGTGAAGACACCGGCCCCGGCTAACGCGGGGGGGCTGGTGAAGACACCGGCCCCAGCCGCGCCGCAATACACGGCCGATGAGGTCGCCCAGCGGGAGGCTTGGGAAAAATTCCTGGCGACAGCCGACATCGTGAAATCCGAGCCCATCGGCGAGGGCGTGACGCACCCCTGGAAACTCTATCTCAAGGCGGGCGACGTCGAAAAGAAGGCCGCCTGGAAGAACCCGACCGGGCTCCAGCACTGGAAATATGAAATCGCCGCCTACCGCCTCGACAAGCTGCTCGGCCTGAACATGCTCCCGCCGGCGGTCGAGCGCGAATTCAACGGAAAGCGGGGGGCCCTGCTGCTCTGGGTCGATTCGAAGACGAGCCTCCTGAAGCTCGTCGAGGACAACGAGAAGGCCCGGAAGGAGGGGCGGAAAGAGGAACCTCCCCCAGAATTCGAGGAGATCGTCGGCCGCGGCAAGTACATCACCCGCATCTGGGACTGCCTGGTCGCCAACGAAGACCGCACCCAGGAGAATATCCTCTACAGCGCCGACTGGCGGACGCTGCTCATCGACCACTCATTCGCCTTCCGGTCGTCGGCCGAATACACGGACCGGCTGGTCTACGGCAGGAACGGGCTCAAGAAATACGAAAACGGCGATCCGATCCTCATCAAGCAGGCCTCGCGGGAGCTCGTGGACAGGATCCGGGCGCTGGATTTCGAGACGGTCAAAAAGGCCGTCGGTTCCACCCTGACGACGAAGGAAATCAACTCGCTCCTCGGCCGCAAGAAGATCCTCGTCGCCGAAATCGAGGAGATGGCCAAGCTCATCGGCGAATCGAAATTCTATTTTTGATTCGTCGGTGTGTCATTGCGACCGTTTAGATCTTCTTGATCATCGTCAGGACGTTCTGTCCGTCCTCGCGGCGGTAATCGCACGTGTCCATGAGCTGGAGGGTAAGGTAGATCCCCAGCCCGCCCTTCCGGCCCGCCGCCACGATTTCCTTGACGTCGGGCTTGGGGGCCGCGCACGGGTTGAAGGGAACGCCCGAATCCCGGACCTCCACAACCACCCGTCTCCGGCCATCCTTCAGGGAGAGGGTGATGGAGCCGTGCGCCCCGGGATAGGCATAGCGGATGACGTTGATGCAGATTTCGACTACGGCCAGCTCGATCTTGAAGAAATTCTGCTCCGAGATGGCCACGCCCTGGAGTTGGTCGCGGAGGAATTGGCGCACACCGTCGATCTCGGACAGGTCGGCCGCTAGGGTGAGGGTTTTCACCGGACGTCGTCTCTTCTCCATTCTAGCAGAAGACCGCCCCCGTTTCCATTCCGCCAAACCCGCCGGCCCCCGTTTGTGGTATGATACCGTTTATCGACAGGAGGTCCCCATGAAAACACCCCGATTCTTCGCCGCGGTCGTCGTCATCCTGGCCCTCGCCGCGGGCGGCGCCGGGCTCCGCGGCCAGGGCGGCGACATCCGGCCCGTGACCGTCGGCCAGCCCATGCCGAACTTCTCGCTCCCGACCTTCCAGGGCGGGACGTTCGACCTGGCCGGGCTGAAGGGCAAAAACGTGCTGCTCGTCTTCCCCCGCGGCTTCGCCGCCGAAGGCCGCTGGTGCACGATCGACAACTACAAGTACGCGGAAATCGTCGACCTCGAGAAGACGTCCGAAATCCGCAAGAAATACAACATGGAGATCGTCTACATCTTCCCCTATGCCAAGGATGTCGTCGCCCAGTGGGTGGACACCAACCCCGAACAGCTGGTCAAGATCAAGGACTGGAAGAACCCCGCCGACCCGTCCAAGCTGGACGACCAGGGCAAGGCCCGCATGGAGCGGTGGCGGACGAGCTATCCCAAGGACTTCGGCATGGAGAAGGGCAAGGTCCCGATGCCCTTTCCGATCCTCATCGACGCCGACCGGAAGGTCTCCAAGGGCCTGGGCCTGTTCGCGACGGATTGGGGCGGGAGCAAGGTGGACCAGAACATCACCAGCGTCTTTATCGTCGACAAACAGGGGATCTGCCAATTCAAGTACGTCGGCCAGAGCACGACGGACCGGCCGGAATATGCCGTCCTGTTCAAGACTCTCGATCAGCTGAACAAGTGACGGCGGCGGCGACTATGCCGTCGCGTCCAGGACTCTCGTCAGAACGGCGATGACGTCCTCCGCCGCCACCTCCTCGACACTCGGGGCGCTCAAGACTGTGCCCCGGCCGAACGGCGCCCAGGCCGCCGCGAATTCATCGCTGAAGACCGCGATCGTCTCCGCTCCGCAGGCCGCGGCCAGGTGCGTCGGACCGGAATCGTTGCCGACATAGACCGCCGCGGCGCGCAACAGGCGCGCGAGATCGGACAGCGGGGGACGGACCAGACGGCGCCAGCCGGAAGGCAGCGGAAGGGCGTCCAGATCGGCCTCCCGACCGGCTTCCGCCTCCCCCGAGACGAGGAAACCGCCCAGGCCGCGTTCCCCGAGAGCCTCGATCACCCGGCGGAAGCGGTCGAGGGGCCAGCATTTCTTCGGGCTGCCGCTGCCCGGATGGACAACCGCGAACGGTTCGCGGCGAGGAGGGTCGGTTGGAAAGAGGAGGCGGCAATCGTCGAAGGACGCGGCGGGGGCGACGACGATGGACCGAAGCGCGTCCGCCGTCCTGTCGAAAAAATAGCGGCTGAGTGGCGAGCCCGACGCCGGATCATAGAGGAATTCGCGGGGAAGGAGGGTGACCCCCACCTTCGTCCGTCCCGGCTCACGCGGGGGGACAGGCGAAAACGTCCGTCCCGGCTCACGCGGGGGGACTCGTCCGTGGAACCAGCCCGCGATCCAATCATATCGCGAGAGTTCCCGCCGGAATTCCGCCTGTCCCCCCGCGTGAGCCGGGACGGGGGCTTTTCCCGGCCCGCCCCCCCGCGCAAGCCGGGGCGGGACCGGCGTTTCCGCCTGTCCCCCCGCGTTAGCCGGGACCGGGCCCCCCGCATCGAACAGGGGCATCCACTTTATGTCATCGGCCGCGGAGACGGCGTTCACAACGCCCGCTTCGAGGAGGAGCCCGCCGTATTCCTTTCGGGCGAGGAGATGGAGAAAGGCGTCCGGGAAGGATACCCGGACGAGCCGGAGCGCCGGAAGAGCGACCAGCAGATCGCCCAACCCGCCGAGCCGGATCAGGAGCGCGGAGGTCATTATTTAAAGATGCCGGCTGTTTTTAACAGCAGAAAAGGGGAAATGATGATTTATAAGGTAGGTTCCGTTTTCTCCAGCCGGCGAAAGAAAACTTTTCCCCAGTCTAGCCGAAGAAAAATCAAAAATCAATAGATTTATTCAACTATTTTTCGCAGCCCGCGAAAGGCTTGCGGTCGAGGTAGTGCTTGATGGTCTTGCCCCGGACGATGTAGATCACGTCCTCGCCGACGTTCGTGGCATGGTCCGCGATCCGCTCCAGATGGCGGCCGACGAGGAGCAGGCCCACGGCCCTCTTGATCGTGGAGGGGTCCTCGATCATATAGGTCAGGAGCTCGCGGAAGATCTGGTCGTTCAAGTGGTCCACATCCTCGTCCCGCTTGAGGACGTCCTGGGCCAAAGCGTCGTCACGGGTGATGAAGGACTTGATGGAGTCGCGGACCATGGCCTGGGCCATCTGGGCCATCCGGGGGATGTCGATCAGCGGCTTCAGGAGGGGCATGGTCCGCAGCTCTTCGGCCCGCTCGACGATGTTCACCGCCAGATCCCCCATCCGCTCGAGCTCGACCCCGATCTTCATCGCCGAGGTGACGAACCGGAGGTCGCCGGCCATGGGTTGGCGCAGGGCCAGGAGGCGGAGGCACGTCTCGTCGATCTCCACGTCCAGGAGGTTGACGTCGTGTTCTCGCTTCAGGACCTCGCAGCCGGGCTCCTCCTTCTGGGTCTTCAGGGCCTCGATCGCGAGCTCGATGGAGTCCTCCACGAGCGCGGCCATCCGCAGGAGCTTTTCCTTGAGTTTCGTGAGTTCTTCGTCGAACAGTCGTTCCATGCGGCCTCCCCTGGAATCCCGATGTGGGGCGTTCCTCGAAACCAATCTCGATTCGAAAAATTTATCACATTCGCCCCCAAATGTCATCGGGATTTTCCTAGGGCTCCGCGCCAGGCCCCGCCCCAGGGGCCGCCCACCTCCTCCCCCTGCCCATCTTCGTACGCTCGGAACAGGCTCCGCAGCTGGTCGTCGGTGAATCGCTTGTGAACTTGAGTCATTCAGTCCTCCTCGTGGAAGACTGTAGCTCAGGTGTTCACTTTTCAGCCTTAATCAGTTCACTTTTCAGTTTTCCCCAACAGCCCGGTCCACCATCTTGACACCCTATTCCCCTCCCTTTATAATCGTTTCTAATTCTTGGCCATTCACCCTGAACATATGCGGATCCATAAAGGAGCACTGTCATGAGGAAGTTTTCCGCAATCCTGGCAACGACTCTGGTCGTGGTCGTTGCGGTTGCCGCAACGACGGCGGCGGCCTTGGTCCTGGCCGCTGCAGCCGCCGCGGCGACCGTCCCTCAAAAGGCGAAATCCATCCAGATCAAGGGGTCCGACACCATGGTCAACCTGGGCCAAGCCTGGGCCGAAGCCTTCAGCAAGCGCGCTCCCGGGGTGAATATCGCCGTCACCGGCGGCGGGTCCGGGACGGGCATCGCCGCCCTGATCAACGGGACCTGCGACATCGCCGAATCGTCCCGGGCCATGGAAGACAGGGAAATCAAGCAGGCCGAGGCGAAAGGGGTCAAGCCCAGCCAGGAAAAGGTGGCCCTCGACGGGATCGCGGTCGTCGTCCATCCCAAGAACCCGGTCAAGAACCTCACCATGGACCAGCTCCGGGAGATCTTCCTGGGCAACATCACGAACTGGAAGGTCTTGGGCGGGGCGAACAAGCCCATCGTCATCCTCTCGCGCGAGGTGAATTCGGGGACCCATATCTTCCTCAAGGAACACGTCCTGCGGCGGGGCGTCGTCAAGGGCCCCGAGGAGTTCGCCCCCTCGGCCCTCATGATGCCCTCCTCCCAGGCGATCGCCGATGAGGTGGCGGGCAACGAGAACGCCGTCGGCTACTACGGCATGGGCTATATCGGGCCGAAGCAGAAGGTCATCGCCGTGGCCAAGGACGCCAAGTCGCCCTTCATCGAGCCGACCATCGACAACGTCAAAGCCAACACCTACCCGATCTCCCGGCCCCTGTTTCTCTACACGAACGGAAAGCCCCAGGGGGTCGTCAAGGACTTCCTCGATTTCGTCTATTCCAAGGAAGGCCAGGAGATCGTTAAGAAGATCGATTTCGTCCCCGTTAAATAAGCCTCGATGTCGCCGAGAAAAATCAAAGAATTCGTCATCGAGAAGCTGATTTTTCTTTGCGGCATCGCGTCCATCGTCTTCGTCGCCCTGATTTTCATCTTCCTCGTCCGGGAAGGCCTCTCCCTGTTCAAGACCATCGGCCTTGGCGACTTCCTCAGCGGAAAATTCTGGTATCCGATCTCCGACCCGCCCAAGCTCGGCATCCTGCCTCTCATCCTCGGATCGCTCCTCGTGACCGCGGGCGCCATCGCCCTCGCCGTCCCGCTTGGGATCGCGTCGGCCTTCTACATCGCCGATATCGCCCCCCCCAAGGTCCGGGACCTCCTCAAGTCCTGCATCGAGGTCCTGTCGGCGATCCCGTCGGTCGTCCTCGGGTTCATCGGCATCGTGACGCTCGTGCCCCTCATCAAGAAGCTCTTCGGCGTCCCGACAGGGCTTACGGCCCTGACGGGGTCGATTATGCTGGCTTTCATGGCCCTGCCGACGATCATCAGCATCTCCGAGGACGCGATCAACTCCGTGCCTAAGGAGTACAAGTCGGGGGCGATCGCCCTCGGGGCCACCCACTGGCAGACGCTCCACCGGGTCGTCATCCACGGGGCGATGCCGGGGATCATCGCCGCCTCGATGCTCGGCATCGGCCGCGTCTTCGGCGAGACCATGGCCGTCATGATGGTCACCGGGAATGCGGCCGTCATCCCCAAGAGCCTGCTGCAGCCGGTCCGAACCCTGACGGCGACCATCGCCGCGGAAATGGGCGAGGCCGTCCGCGGCAGCGAGCATTATTTCGCCCTGTTCGCCATCGGCCTCGTCCTGTTCGTCATCTCCTTCGCCATCAACGTGACCGCCGACCTCTTTCTGCACCGGGGCAAGAAGCGATGACCCGCGAAGGCCGCCGGCAGAAGATCGGCTTCGGGGCGCTCCTCCTCGCCACCCTCCTCGTGGTCGTCCCGGTCGTCTTCGTCGTCGGGACGATCGTGGCCAAGGGCTGGAGCGCCCTGTCGCTCGACTTCCTGTTCACGATGCCGACCGAGGGCATGAAGGCCGGCGGGATCTTCCCGGCCCTCGTCGGGACGGTCTATCTCGTCGTGGTGGCCATCTTCTTCGCCCTGCCCATCGGCGTCCTGGCGGCCATCTACCTGAGCGAATATGCCCGGGACAACCTCCTGACCCGGCTGATCAACCTGGCCATCATCAACCTGGCTGGCGTGTCCTCGGTCGTCTTCGGGCTCTTTGGCTTGAGCCTGTTCGTCGTCTTCCTGAAGTTCGGCGTGTCCATCATCTCCGGGGCCCTGACGCTCGGGATCATGACCCTGCCGGTCATCATCACCACGACCCGCGAGGCCCTGCGGTCCGTGCCCCGGTCGTACCGCGAAGTCAGCTTCTCGCTCGGCGCCTCCCGCTGGCAGACCGTCCGCCACTCCGTCCTGCCCTCGGCCGTCCCGGGGATCCTCACCGGGGCCATCCTGAGCATCGGCCGGGTCGCGGGCGAGACGGCCCCCATCTTGTTCACCGTGGCCGCCTTCTACCTCCCGAACCTGCCCCATTCCCTGTCCGACCAGGCCATGGCCCTGCCGTATCACCTGTACATCATCTCGACCCAGATCCCGGGCATCCCCGAGAACTACCGCTACGGGACGGCCCTGGTCCTGGTGGGCCTCGTCCTAATCATGAACGTCTCGGCCACGATCCTTCGGGCGAGATACCGGAAGCGAAAATGACCGGTCCGGCGCCGAGCCCCAAAATCGAAGTGCGGGACCTCGCCGTCCACTATGGGAAGGAGCCCGCGCTCCGGGACCTGACGCTCGACATTCACCGCAACGAGATCCTGAGCATCATCGGCCCGTCCAATTCCGGCAAGACGTCCTTCCTCCGCTCCTTGAACCGGCTGAACGACCTCGAGCCCCGCATCCGGGTGACGGGCTCGATCCGGCTGGACGGAAAGGACATCCGCCGCGACCTCGCCGTCGAGGACCTGCGGAAACGGGTCGGGATGATCTTCGCCCTGCCCATGCCGCTTCCGATGTCGATCTACGAGAACATCGTCTACGGGCCCCGGATGGCCGGCGTCCGCGACAAAAAGCTCCTCGACCGGCTGGTCGAGGAGAGCCTGCGGTCCGCCTACCTCTGGGACGAGGTCAAGGACCGGCTCCGGAACTCGGCCTTCAAGCTGTCGGGGGGCCAGCAGCAGCGCCTGTGCATCGCCCGGACCCTGGCCCTCCGGCCCGAGGTGATCCTCTACGACGAACCCTGTTCGGGCCTCGACCCCATTTCCACGGCCAAGGTCGAGGAGTCCATGGCCGAGCTCCGCAGGGACTACACCATCGTCCTCGTGACCAACAACACCAAGCAGGCCGCGCGCGTCGGGACGCGGACGGCTTTCTTCCTCATGGGCGAGATGATCGAGATCGGCCCGACCGACAAGATCTTCACCTCCCCCGACGACAAGCGCACGGAAGACTACATCGTGGGACGGTTCGGATGAGCCCCAAGATCACGGTCGAGAAGCTGAACCTCTGGTACGGGGACTTCCAAGCCCTTCTCGACGTCAACCTGGAGATCCGGGAGAAGGCGATCACGGCCCTGATCGGGTCGTCGGGATGCGGCAAGTCCACGCTCCTTCGATGCCTCGACCGGATGAACGACCGCATCGAGGACGTCCGGATCGAAGGATCGGTCCGGATCGACGGGGAGGACATCTACCGGATGAAGAAAGCCGACCTGCCCCGGCTCCGGAAGAAGGTCGGCATGGTTTTCCAGCGCCCGAACCCGTTCCCCCTCAGCGTCTACAAGAACGTCGCCTTCGGCCCCAAGGTCCACCATATGGCCGGGGGCGCGGAGATCGACGAGATCGTCGAGCGGAGCCTGCGGGCCGTCCACCTCTGGGACGAGCTCAAGGACCGTCTCAACGAAAGCGCGCTCGGCCTTTCGCTCGAACAGAAGCAACGGCTGTGCATCGCCCGCCTGGTCGCGGTGAAGAGCGAGGTCCTGCTCATGGACGAGCCCTGCTCGGCCCTCGACCCGGTGGCCACGCTCAGGATCGAGGAGCTGATGCGGCGCCTCAAGTCGGACTTCACGATTGTCATCGTCACCCACAATATGCAGCAGGCGGCGCGCGTCTCCGAGGAGACGGGGTTCATGCTCCTCGGCGAGCTCCTCGAATTCGGCCGGACGACGGACATTTTTACCGCGCCCCGCGACAAACGGACCGAAGACTACATCACCGGCCGGTTCGGGTAAAGGCCGCAGCCGTCCGGCCCGTCACCTGGATCGGCCCCGGCCCTCAAGGGGAACCAGTCCCGTCGGTTCCCCCCCATCGCCTAGGCGATGGGGCCCCGCTCCGCTATGAGGGCCTCAGGCCAATCCAGATGCCGGGCCGGGACCTCTCCCCCATCCCAAGAAGCCGCTGAACCCGCCTCCTTACTCTGGAAGAATCCTCCTTCCCAGGCGTCTAAAGAGATGGAAGAGTTTTGCGGAACGGGGTTCCGTTCCGAATTTTCCGAGGAGGTATCCCCCGCATGAAGCGCATCCTGACCCTCATCACCGCGCTCGCCGCGATCGTCTCGCTCGCGTCGGCCGCGGACCTGAAGCTCAACGTCCAGGAGAAGGTCCTGGCCAACGGGATGAAGATCCTGATGATCCCCCGGCCGGGCGTCCCGCGTGTCGTGAGCCACATCTACTTCAAGGTCGGCTCGATCAACGAGCGGCCGGGCATCACCGGGATCGCCCACATTCACGAGCACATGATGTTCAAGGGCACCCAGATCGTGGGCGTCTCCGACTTCGCCAAGGACGTCGAGGTCGACAAGAAGATCGACGCCGTGATGGACAAGATCTACCGGGAGAAATACTGGAAGGCCGACGGCGACAAGGCCCAGATCGCCGCCTGGCAGAAGGAGTTCGACGAGCTGGTTAAGGCCGAGAAGGCCTTCATCGTCAAGGACGAGCTCGACAACCTATACGCCAAGAACGGCGGCACGGGGGTCAACGCCTCGACCGGCGGCGAGAACACCGGCTACTACGTGACCATGCCCTCGAACAAGGTCGAACTCCAGATGTTCATCGAGTCCGACCGGCTGATGAACGCCTACTTCCGCGAGTTCTACTCCGAGAAGGACGTCATCATGGAGGAGCGGCGCCTGAGCGAGAACCGCCCGGGCTTCTTCTTCAGCGAGCAGGTCAACGCCGCCTTCTACGCCGCCTCGGGCTATCATTGGGACACGATCGGCTGGATGGACGACCTCCAGAAGATCACCAAGGCCGACCTCATCGAGTTCCACACCAATTACTACGTCCCCAACAACGCGGTCGCCATCTATGTCGGCGACTTCGACCCGCAGGCCCTTTCCGCCCTGGCCGAGAAATATTTCGGCCGCATCCCCCGGGGCCCCGACATCGAACCCCTGCGGACGCATGAGCCCCCCCAATACGGCGAGAAGCGGCTCTCCGGCGAAAGCTCCGCCCCCACCAGCCTCCAGATGATGTTCCACACGCCCCAGGCCGGGCAGCCCGACGCGGCGCCCCTCCAGGTCCTGGCCAGCATCCTCGGCGGCGGGGGGGGCGGCATGCGCGGCGGCCTCGGCCCCGACGGGGAGGAGATCGGCCAGCGCGGCGGCGGCATGGGCGGCGGCAGCGGGACCGGGCGCCTGAACAAGATCCTGGTCCAGGAAAAGCAGCTGGCCGTGAGCGTTTCGGCGTCCGGCCGGGCCCAGTGGTACGTCGGCGCCTTCCAATTCGGCGCCACGCCCCGCTCGGACAAGAACGTCCAGCCCGAGGACCTCGAGAAGGAAATCTGGGTCGAGATCGACAAGGTCAAGAAAGACGGCGTGACGCCCGACGAGATCCAGAAGGCCAAGAACCGCTTCGAGGCCCAGTTCATCCGCGGCCTGTCGAGCTCGGCGGGCCTCGCCGGGAGCGTCGGCCGGGCCGAGCTCAACCGGGGCTGGCGCTCGATCATGACCGACCTCGACGATCTGAAGAAGGTCACGAACGACGACATCAAGCGCGTGACGGCGAAATACTTCGTCAAGGACAACAGCCTGACGGCCATCAACCGGCGGAGCGCGGGGCGGTAAGGAAGGAGCATCCCATGAAAAAGACCATCATCCTCGCCCTCGTCCTCGGGTTTTTCCTGACCGGGCTCGGCCTGGGCCAGGTCCAAAAGCCGTCGGACATCAAATACCCTCCCCTCACCTACAATCCGCCCGATCCGGCCGCCTTCCGGACGACCTTCGCCAACGGCCTCCGGGGCTACGTCCAGGAAGACCACAGCCTCCCCCTGGTCAACATCTCGGCCCACGTCAACTGCGGCGGCCTCTACCTGCCGAAGGACAAGCAGGGTCTCGACACGCTCATGAGCGGGACGATGATCCAGGGCGGGACGAAGACCAAGGAAGGGCCAGCGATCCAGGAGCGGCTCGATTTCCTGGGCGGAACGCTCAGCTTCAACGTCGCCGAGCGGACCGCGACCCTGTCGCTCTCGGTCCTGAGCAAGGACCTCGACGAAGGCCTCGGCCTGTTCTTCGACGTCCTGATGAACCCGGAATTCCGGGAAGGCCCCCTAAACCTGACCAAGGCGCGCGTGCTGCAGCAGCTCCGGCAGGCCAACGACCAGCCGAGCGGCGTCCTCAGCCGGGAATACGAGAAGGTCCTCTACGGCGACCATCCGCTCACCTGGCAGCCGACGAAGAAGATCTACGACGCGATCACCTCCGCCGATCTGAAAGACGTCCACGCCAAGTATTTCTTCCCCAAAAACATTATCCTCAGCGCGGCCGGCGACTTCGCCAAGGCCGACCTCAAAGCCAAGATCGACAAGTTCGTCGCCGCCTGGAAGAACAAGGACCTCGCCCTCCCCGCGATCCCGAAGACGTTCCGATCGCCTGAGCCCGGCGTGTATTTCATCCAGATGCCGATCAACCAGGGCTACATCAACATCGGCCACCTCGGCCTCGAGGACACGAACGCCGACTTCTACGCCGTCCAGGTCATGAACTATATCCTCGGCGGCGGCAGCTTCTCCTCCCGAATCACTTCCAAGGTCCGCTCGACCGAGGGCCTGTCCTACAACCAGGGCAGCCGCTTCAGCTACCGCTGGGGGTTCCCGGGCCTGTTCTCGGGCTACGTCCAGACCAAATCTTCCACGGTCGGCTATGCAATCTCGCTCATCCAGGACGAGTTCACTCGCATCCGCAGGGACCCCGTCGGGGACGCGGAGCTCGAGACCGCGATCGCCTACTACCTCGAGAGCTTCGCCAACTCGTTCGAGTCGGCCCAGGGAACCATGTCCAGCTTCGCCAACCTCGAGATGACCGGCAAACCGATGGACTACTACAAGACCTACCGGGACAAGATCAAGGCCGTAACCAAGGCCAAGGTCCAGGAGGTAGCGAACAAGTACGTCCATCCGGAGAAGGCCGTGATCATGATCGTCGGCGACTGGGACCCCTGCAACAAGGGCGGCGACAAGTGGCCCGGCCCACTCGACAAGCTGGGCAGGGTCCACAAGCTCAGCTTGGCGGACCCCCTGACGGGCGAAATCGCCAAGTAATTCTCACCGGGGCGCGTCCGGACGCGCCCCGCTTCGTTTCCCCCCGGGGGACGGCCCGCGCCGTCCCCCCTTTTAATTCAATCGCGTCATCCCGAGGCTTTGCGAGGGATCTCCTCTGCCAGACCGAAGGCTCTTTGAGTCCCACCAGAGGGGATTCCTCACTTCGTTCGGAATGACAGCCTTACCCTCATGGCGTTCGGGATGACGTATATAGACGAGCCTCCCGCTTCCCGATATAATGGGCGTTTCCAAAGGAGATAAACGCATGAAACACATGAAGTTCTCAACCATTCTCGCGGTCTTGGCCGTCCTAGGCCTCATCTTGGCCACCCAGGCCTTGGCCCAGACCCAGCCCCAGCAGCCCCCCGAGTACAAGGATGTCGTGGCTGCGTCCCGCATCCAGGACCTCGCCGCCAAGCTTAAGGAGCTCGAGCGGATCAAGGCCGCCTATCCGAACAGCCAGTACATAGCCACGATCGACGGCTGGATCCTGGCCGCCAAGATCGATCTCGCCGACACGCTGGACGCCATCCTCGGCCTGCAGAAGGACTTCTTGGCCAAGGCCAAGGGGCCGGACCGCGTTCAGGGACCGTTCATGGCCGCCGACCAGATCGTCAGCCACCCCAAGGCCCTGGCGTTCGACAAGGCCAAGGTCCTGGCCGCCGTCCTGGCCTATAAAGAGGCGGTGACCAAGGCCCTGGGGGAAGCCGAGTCCCTGCAGGGCATTCCCCCGGATCAGCAGAAGTCCTTTAAGACCTATTTCCAATCCGGCGTGGATATTTTCGTCGCCCAGGCCCAGATGTATGCCGGCGATGCCGCCAAGGCGCTGGCCTCCCTCGAAAGCTATCGGGCCGCCGGCGGGACCGCCGACGGGCAGTATTCGTTCGTGGAGGCCCAGGCGAACGCCAAGCTCGGCAAAACCAAAGAGGCCTACGAAGGGTTCGTGCGCGCCGCGATTGAAAATTACCCGAACGCAGCGGACAACGCCAAGGCCCTCTACACCAAGCTCAACGGCAAGGCCGACGGCTTCGAGGCCGCCCTCGAAGCCAAGATCAAGGCGCTGCCGTTTCAGGCCGAGCCGTTCAAGCCCGGGGCCGCGTGGAAGGGCAAGGCCGTCTTGGCCGAGATCTTCACCGGGTCCGAATGCCCGCCCTGCGTCGGGGCCGACCTGGCCTTCGACGGCCTGATCGAAGCTTATCCCGTGAAATACGTGGCCGTCCTCGAATACCACCTGCCCATTCCGCGCCCCGACCCGATCATGAATCCCGCCACCAAGAAGCGGCAGGATTACTATGCCGTCAACAGCACCCCGACGGCGATTATCGACGGTGAAAAGAAGATTGTCGGCGGCGGCAGCCGGGGCATGGCCGAGGCCAAGTTCAAGGACTACAAGGCCGAAGTCGACGCGCGCCTGAACGCGGCGCCGGCCGTCGTCCTCGGGGTCAATGCGACCCGCACCGGCGACGTCGTCAAGGTCGACTGCACCGTCGACAAGGCCACGCCCGGGGTCGAATACAACGTCGTCCTCGTCCAGAGCGAGGAGAAATACAAGGGGTCGAACGGCATCGTCTTCCACAAGCTCGTCGTCCGCGACCTCGCCGTCCTCAATCCGGCCGGCGCCAAGACGGCGTCGTTCGACCTGGCCGCCTCCGAGCAGGCGGCCGACGCCTACCTCACGGATTTCGAGAAGACCAGCACCCGGTTCCCGAGCTTCAAGTTCCCCGAGCGGCACGCCAAGATCGACCGCGCAAAACTCCGCGTCGTCTTTTTCGCACAGGAGAAGGAGAGCAAAAAGGTTCTGAACGCCGTCGTAGCCGATATCAAATGACGGCCAAGGAGCAGGCCTCTCATGCGCTCAAACAAGCCGAACCTGGAGAAGCCGAAAAAAGGCGCTCGTAAATCGCTTTCTCAAAAAAAGAAAGAAACGGCTGCGAAAGAACAACATCGCGCCGGACGGAAAGTCACAATTATCCGGGACCTCACCGATCGCAAGCGAGCGGAGGAGGCGCTGCGGGAGAGCGAAGAGCGTTACCGCCTCCTGATAGAAACCCTGCCCGATGCGGTGGTTGTCCACAGCCAGGGGCGCATCGTCTTTGCCAACCCGGCCAGCGCCAAGCTCCTGGGCGCGGCCAGCCCGGCCGATTTACTGGGCCGGCCGGTCATCGAGTTCGTGCATCCGGACTACCGGGAGCTGGTCTTGAAACGCATCCGACAGTCGCTCAGCGAGGGTGTTCTCGCTCCAATAACGGAAGAAAAGTTTATCCGGCTTGACGGAACAGAAATTTACGTTAAAGTCACCTCCATTCCATTTTCTTATGCCGGTCAACCGGCCATGCTCACCCTCATCAATGACATCACCGAGCGCAAGCGCGCGGAGGAGGCACTGAAGGAGACGAAAGAACATCTGGAAATCCGCGTCCAGGAGCGGACGGCGGAACTGGAGCAAGTCAACCGCGCGCTCCAGGCGGAGATCGCCGAGCGCAAACAGGCCGAGGAGGCCATGAAGCGTGAGCGGCAGCGGCTCTATGACGTTTTGGAGACGCTGCCGGTTTACGTGATGCTGCTGTCGGCAGATTACCACGTGCCCTTCGCCAACCGTTTCTTCCGGGAGCGGTTCGGGGAGTCCGGGGGCCGGCCCTGCTATGAGTATCTCTTCCACCGCGACGCCCCCTGTGATAATTGCGAAACCTACACGGTCCGCAAGACCGCAGCGCCGCACCATTGGGAGTGGATTGGACCCGACGGCCGCAATTACGACATCTTTGACTTCCCCTTCACCGACGAGGGTGGCGCTCCCCTTATCCTGGAGATGGGTATCGACATCACCGAGCGCAAGCGGGCGGAGGAGGCACTGCAAAAGGCGCACAATGTGCTGGAACAGCGTGTGGCGGAGCGGACGGGGGAGTTGAGGGGAGCCAATGAGGAGCTACGGACGGAGATCACCGAGCGCAAGCAGGCGGAGGAGGCGTTGCACGAGAGTGAGGAAAAGTACCGCATCCTCTTCACAAGTTCCTCTGACGCCATTATGCTCGTTGAACCTCTTTCCGGGAAGTTTACCTCCGGAAACCAGACAATGACGAAGATGTTTGGGCTTAAGAATGATGATGATTTTTCATCTTTCGGGCCTTGGGACTTTTCTCCCGAGTGGCAGCCGGACGGGCGTGCTTCTGCCGAAAAGGCCAAGGAGATGAACGAAATAGCCATGCGCGACGGATCTAACTTCTTTGAGTGGACGCATAAGCGGCTCAATGGCGAGGAGTTCTCGGCCAATGTACGACTGACTAGGATGGTATTGGATAAAAAAACGATACTTCAGGCGACGGTCCGCGACATCACCGAGCGCAAGCGGGCGGAAGAGGAGCTGCGCAAATCCGAGTCGAATCTGCGCGCTTTGGCCATGGAGCTTTCGCGCGCTGAGGAACGTGAACGCCATCGTTTGGCCATTTACCTTCACGACGAGATCGGTCAGTCCCTTGCCTTGCTCCAGATGAAGCTCGGCAGTTTCACCACTGCCTCGAAATCGAAATCCGACAAGCACGACATTAAAGTCTTGCGCGATTTGCTGGAGACGATCATCGAGCAGACCCGCACGCTCACATTTGAGCTGAGTCCGCCGGTCCTCCACCAGTTGGGGCTGGAGGCGGCGATCGAGTGGGCCGGGGAAAAGATCAGCCGGGACCATGGGCTTGATTTTACGTTCAACGATGACGGGATGGCGAAATCTCTGAATCCCGATCTCCAAGCGATCCTGTTCCGTTGCGTTCGCGAATTGATGCTCAATACAGTCAAGCATGCGAAAGCCAAACGCTTGACCGTGGCCATCGCCCGGGAGGGCGAGAAGATTTTATACACCATTGCCGACGATGGACTCGGTTTCGATCCATCGCTTCACGACACGCGAACGGAGGAAACCGGTTTCGGCCTCTTGAGTGTCCACGAGCATCTGGCCACGATGGGCGGGAATTGTCGGATCCAGTCGACGCCCGGCCAAGGCACCAGGATTACCCTGACCGTCCCCCCCGGGGGGG